>Ga0163161_10001711_pt1 | contig 16076 bp, 11 predicted proteins | sample S45metaG_FD_129847 | JGI IMG/M metagenome (GOLD analysis project Ga0163161, IMG submission 129847) | Switchgrass rhizosphere microbial communities from Kellogg Biological Station, Michigan, USA - S4-5 metaG | ecosystem: Host-associated > Plants > Roots > Rhizosphere > Soil | place: USA... | reverse complement strand
CTGAGTCCTCAGTGTATTTCTTTGTGCCCTCAGTGGTTAAAGGATGAGAAATGTAAAATGGGCTAGTTTCTGCGGCGATCCGCGAAATCAGCGGGAGCTATAAAGTAAAAGATTTCCCGCAGATTAAGAAGATTTACGCAGAGCAGGATTGATCCTGAAACAAGTTCAGGATGAAGAACGCGTGTCTTTAACCGCCTGTTTATCCGCTCAACTTTATGCCCTCTGTGTACTCAGCGGTAAAAAACAACTCTGCGCACTTTGCGGTTAAACAAAATAATCACAATTGTCCTGTAGAATCCCGTTTAATTAATATCGATTTTAATTTAGGGATTTCATCCAAATCAAACGGTTTTTTATCCAATATCTTAAACAGAAGTCCAGCGGCTTCCCTGCCAATTTCGAAAGCGGGTTGTGTAATGGTACTCAACGAAGGATTTAAAAGCGGTGCTGTGCCCAGGTTCGAAAAACTGATAATCTTGAGATCATTTGGGATATTTAAGCCCAGTTCCTTACATACATAATAACAAGGGAGGGCAAGTTCTTCGATCGACGAAATAATACCATCGGGTTTTTCACTGATGATCAGGTTTTTGATGTTTTCATAATTTTGATCGTCGTTGTTATGGTGGTTTACAATCAGGTTTTCGCCCGATTCCATATCATAATCTTTTAGGGCATCCCGGTAACCTGCAATCCTTCTTTTACCGGTATTGAGGCAACTCAAGGCATAGAGATAGGCGATTCTTTTACAGCCGTTATTAATCAGGTGTACTGTGGCATCGTAAGTGCTTTCATAATCGTCGGCAGTGATTTTAATGGCATCAATATCTTCAATGGTGCGATCGAAAAACACAACAGGGATTTTATTAACCAGTTCTCTAAAATGATCCAGGTTTTCGGTACTGCTCGAAACGGAGATCAATATGCCATCCACGCGCCCACTCAAAAGACTATCAGTAAAGGCAATTTCAATTTCACTGTTCTCATGGGTGAGGTAAATCAATACATGGTAACCACGTTTTCTGGCGATTTCTTCAATTCCGTTTATCGCCAGGGAAAAGAAGTTGTTGGCGATTTGGGGAATGATCACAGCGATGGTTTTTGTTTTCTGACTGCGGAGATTGCTCGCTGCGGGGTTGCGCTCGTATTTGAGCTTTTTGGCCAGGTCTAAAACCTTTTGTTTGGTATCGATGCTGATCTCATAACTGTCGTTAAGGGCTTTTGAGACAGTTCCGATCGATATATTTAATTCTTTGGCTAAAGTTTTTACTGTAACGTTTTGCCTCATTTATGCTGGTTTATTTGAGTTTTAATTTAGGGTAATGCTGTATTTTACTAAAACGTATTCGTAAATAAAATTTCAGTTGAACACCCGATTTAATATTTTTATATACAGCTTTGAACAGAAGAACCGCTCTTTTTCAGCTTCTCCTGTAACCAAATATAAAACAATTAATCCGACACCATCAAGTGCCCGGATTGATTTAGGCTAATGAAACATGAATCATCTGGAAACAACCGACTATGTCGTTTTTTTTATCTATTTTATTGTCATAGCCACTTACGGTTATTGGGTATATTCTAGTAAAAAAGCAGCAAGTACCGATACAAAAGATTATTTTTTGGCCGAAGGTTCCTTAACCTGGTGGGCCATCGGTGCGTCTATCATTGCCTCAAATATATCCGCCGAGCATTTTATCGGCATGTCAGGCTCTGGTTTTGCAATGGGTTTGGCCATTGCCAGTTATGAGTGGATGGCTGCGGCAACCCTTATCATTGTAGCCATATTCTTTTTGCCCATCTATCTTAAAAACAAGATTTATACCATGCCTCAGTTCCTGTCGCAGCGGTATAACAATACGGTAAGCACATTAATGACGGTTTTTTGGTTATTGGTTTACGTATTCGTCAATCTTACCTCCATATTTTTTCTTGGTGCACTGGCCGTTGAAACCATTACAGGAGTTTCTTTTACGGTGTGCCTTATTGGCCTGGCGGTATTTTCGGTCATCATTACCCTTGGTGGCATGAAGGTAATCGGTTATACCGACGTGATCCAGGTATTGGTTTTGGTGATTGGCGGTTTGGTTACCTGTTACATGGCACTCAATATGGTGAGCGATCATTTTCACATGAGTACCGTGCTGAAGGCATTACCGGTTTTAAAAAGCCAGGCGGAAGATCACTTCCATATGATCTTTTCAAAAGGCGACAAGTTTTACAACGAATTACCAGGGCTGGCCGTTTTGGCAGGCGGTTTATGGATCAATAACCTCAACTATTGGGGTTGTAATCAATATATCGTACAACGGGCACTGGGAGCGGATTTAAAAACCGGTAGGGCGGGATTGATCTTTGCTGCATTTTTAAAACTGCTGATCCCTGTAATCGTAGTGATTCCGGGAATATGTGCCTATGTACTTTGGCAACAGGGCTTTTTTCATAAAGAAATGGTGGATGCTGCAGGCAATGTAAAACCCGATCATGCCTATCCCATTTTAATGAACCTTTTACCTACCGGACTTAAAGGCCTGGCTTTTGCTGCCTTAACAGCCGCAATTGTGGCTTCGCTTGCTGGTAAGTGCAATAGTATCGCCACTATATTTACACTCGATATTTATAAAAAATACATTAAAAAGAATGCCTCCGAAAAACATTTGGTCAATGTAGGCCGCTGGTCGATCATTGTTGCGTCCTTGATCGCCATTGTAATTGCACCAGCCTTGCGAAGCTTCGATCAGGTTTATCAGTTTATACAGGAATATGTAGGGTTTATTTCTCCAGGGGTATTTGCCATTTTTCTGCTGGGTTTCTTCTGGAAAAGAACCACCTCTACTGCTGCACTTACAGCGGCGTTGTTAACCATTCCATTATCCACATTTTTTAAATTCCTGCCCGAAATCACCCGGGGTTTTATAGCACCGATTCCTTTTTTACACCGCATGAGCTGGGTATTCTGCATCATCCTCGCATTGATGTTTCTAATTACCGTTTTTGATCCGAAAAGTAAAAGCAATCCGCAAGGACTCGAAATCGATCACAAAATGTTTAAGGTTAGTCCTTCATTTATCGTCTGTTCGGTGCTCATCTGCGGTATTCTTGCCGCTTTATATACGGTATTCTGGTAATGTGAACAACCTTAAGCACGATTTTATATCCATGAAAATATAACGTTATGAAAACACAAAAAAACGAAAAAATGAACCCGCTTTCAAGCTTAGAAGTTTGGGAAGATGATGTGTTAAAAAGATATCCTGAACCGGGTGTTCCGGAAAAGGCTAAAGAGGAATTTAGAAATTACGACAGTCCGGAAATTGATTCCGTACGTGAGTTTTACCGCTTAAACCATAAATATCAAACTTATGATAACGTACTGGCCAAAAAGGAAAACTTTTTAAAATTTGATAAAAAAGAAATGCCCTGGTGGCAGGCCATGGAATACCTGAATACTTTGGTTGACGATTCTGATCCTGATATTTCACTCGATCAGTTACAGCACTTATTGCAAACTGCCGAAGCAATCCGTGCAGACGGGCATCCCGATTGGTTTGTACTTACCGGTTTTATCCACGATCTGGGAAAAGTACTTTGCCTGTTTGGCGAACCGCAGTGGAATGTAGTTGGAGATTCTTTTCCGGTAGGCTGTAAATTCTCCGACAAGATTGTTTTCCCTGAGTTTTTTGCCGATAATCCGGATACCTATGATGAGCGTTACAATACCAAATATGGGGTATATAGCCACCAGTGTGGATTGGATAATATCCACATGTCGTGGGGCCACGACGAGTATCTATATCAGCTGACTAAAAATTATCTTCCCGAACCTGCCCTTTATATGATCAGGTACCATTCTTTTTATTCGCAACACCGTGAGCAGGCTTATAACCATATACTCAATGCCCACGACCAGGAAATGTTTAAATGGGTAGATAAATTTAATCCTTACGATCTGTATTCTAAAAGCCCGAAAACGCCTGTTGTAAGCGAATTAAAACCATATTATGAAGACCTTATAGCGAAATACCTTCCTGCTACAGTAGCGCTTTAAAAGCCCGGCGCTACTGCTATTTCTGTTTATACTGTACCCTTATTGCTGATTATGATTTAACAATTTAATAATCTGACAGGTAAATACTGCTTATATCAAAAAGACATCTTTGTGCGATTTCTTTAGTTACAAATATCCCAAACCAAACACTTACTATTTATTAATTATGCTCATGAAAGGAATTTATACGCTTAATTTTCGTTTATTGACACCTCAGTCCCTGAAAATTATGTTTTCAGCAGTACTCTTGATGGTGTCGATGGCTGTATTTGCACAGCAACCGGGGAGGACCATCTCCGGCCGGATCACCGATGAAACCGACCAGCCTTTGATCGGTGCAACCGTAAAGGAACAAGGCACTTCGAATGCTGTTTCGACCAACTCTAAAGGCGAGTTTAGGATCAACGCCGTAAAAGGTAAAACATTAGAGGTATCCTTTATTGGCTACAAAACAAAACAGATAGCAGCCACTACCGATGTACTGAACATTAAACTGGAACCAGATGCATCAAATATGGATGAAGTTTTGGTTGTGGGCTATGGAAAGCAGACCAAAAAAGATGTTACGGGTGCAGTTACCCAGCTTGATGCGAAAAACTTCCGGCAGGGCGTGGTTACTTCAGCAGATAATTTACTGCAGGGTAAAATTGCCGGCGTACGTGTAGTGGCCAGTAGCGGCGAACCAGGGGGCGGTGTTGATGTAACCATCCGCGGGGTGGGGTCTATCCGTAGTGGGAGCACACCGCTTTTCGTAGTAGATGGGGTACCTTTAACCAATGATGATGTGAGCCCAACGGGCTCGAATGTTGGTTTCGGATCATCGAAAGCGAAAAACCCGTTAAACTTTTTAAATACAAGCGATATCGAATCCATTTCGGTATTGAAGGATGCTTCCGCAGCAGCCATTTACGGTGCCCGCGGATCAAACGGTGTGGTGATCGTGACCACCAAGAAGGGCAAAACGGGTGAGGGAAGCTTCACCTACGATTCGTACCTGGGGCTCTCAAACGTCGCCCATAAGCTCGATCTTTTGACTGCTGATGAATACCGTGCGGCAATTAAGGACAAATCATTCGACCACGGAGGCAATACCGACTGGCAGGATGTGATTTACCGCCAGGCGAAAACATTGAACAATTCGGTATCCTTCTCGAAAGCCACCGCGACCGGCAACTACTTTGTTTCGGCTGCTCAGATGGATCAGGAAGGGATTGTGAAGAATAGTGAATTCAGACGTACTTCGGCCAGGATCAATGCCTCTGAATCTTTCCTTGACGATAAACGCCTCAAAATCGGCATCAACTTAACGGGAAGTGAAACCCGTGATGACGGTGTGCCAACCAGTGATGATGGTGGTTCGAACGGACAGCTGATCATTCAGGCCTTGATGTCGAACCCGACCCGTTCGGTGTTCGATCAGAACGGAAAATTTACCAACTTCAATGCGAACGCGCACTATAATCCGGCTTATCTGCTTGATATCTACAGAGACCGTACGCGTACCTTAAGGGTATTGGGTAATATGGATGTATCATTCCGGATTGTAAAAGGACTTGAATACAAATTTAACTTAGGGCTTGACCGCTCTGTGGGTGAAAGAAATACCACAATTTTTCCGAACACCACAGATTTAAATCCAATAGGTAAGTACATCCAGGCGAACCTAGATTCGAAAAGTACGCTGATGGAGCATTACCTGAACTACAGCCTGCTGACTGGCAAACATAAACTGGAGGCTATCGGAGGTTTCTCTTATCAGAAATTCGAAAGGGGAGGCAGTAGCTTTAACCTTGATGGAATAGCGGCACAGAGTAGCGGTATTTTACCGGAGAACAATCCAGGTTACGCCGGGAAACAGACCGGTGTATTTGGTTTTGCACAGATCAACGAGTTGCAATCTTTCTTTTCGAGGGTAAATTATGCTTACGATAACAAATACCTTGTAACGGCATCGGTACGTGCCGATGGTTCTACGCGTTTCGGTGCGAACAATAAATATGGTTATTTCCCATCGTTTGCATTGGGCTGGAACATGGCACAGGAAGATTTCTTTAAAAAAATCCCTTTCCTAAGCGAGCTTAAGTTAAGGGCAAGCTGGGGCCAAACAGGTAACCAGGAAGTACAGAACAAACTTACGCAGGCCAGTTATGCACTTTCTGCTGGCGATGGTTATTATTTATATAATGATTTGGCATTGGTAAATGGTATTTCGGTAACCAGAACCCCTAACCCTGACCTGAAATGGGAGGTGGTTACCCAATACAACGTAGGACTTGATTTCGAGCTTTTCAAAGGCAAATTTTATGGAACATTAGACTATTTCAACAAAACCACAACCGACGCGATCCTGAACATTCCTTCGCAGGTATTAAGCCCAACCAGTAATGTATGGGTAAATATTGACGGCAAGATTGTAAACAAAGGCTTTGAATTTATGTTGGGCTCGAAAGTGATCAACACCGGAAAATTCAACTGGTCGGTAGATGTGAACGGTGCAACCTTAAACAACAAGATTAAAGATCTTCCGGTTTCAGAGATCCTGTCGGGTACCATTTCCGGTCCTGGGCTTTCCGGTGTAACCGCCAATATCTACAGAAGCGGTTATGCCGCAGGTTCGTTTTACCTGTTGGAACACATGGGTTTTGACAGCAAAGGCGCGAATATTTTCAGAGACGTAAACAGCGATGGCGTAATCGACAATAAAGACCGCGTAATTTTCCAGGGCGCCATTCCAACCTTTACCTATGGTTTAAATAGCCAGATGACTTATCAGAACTTCGATTTCTCGTTCTCATTCATCGGGCAAACGGGAGGTTATCTGGTAAACAATACCGGTTTAAATGCATTGAACATCAACAATCTTGCCTCAGACCGGAATGTGGCCCGACAATATTTCGAATCGGGAGCCAATCCTGCCAATCCTCCGCAACTGTCGTCATTATACCTGGAGAAGTCAGATTTCATCAGGCTTAATTCTGTGCGTTTAGGCTACAACATCAAGCTTAAAAAACTAAGCTGGTTACAGGGACTTGGCGTATATGTTACCGGGCAGAATTTATTTACCATAACCAATTATAGCGGTTACGATCCATTGATCAACAGCCCGAAGGCAACCGGCGGAAATCAGTCGCTGGGTATAGACTATACCAGTTATCCAACTGCAAGGACATTTATTTTTGGCGCAACCTTAAAACTATAAAGATGAAAACATATCAATTATTTAAAATAAAAAATATCATATTTCTGGCTACAGTCCTGGTTTTAACCAGCTGTACCAAACTCGACGAAAAAGTGCTCGATGAAGTGCTGGGCGGTAATGCACAAAATCCTGCAGGAGCTTTAGCTGCTGCTTACGACCGTTTGGGTGATGGTACCTTTGTTGACCATGGCGCTGTATTCTCCTTGCAGGAGTATACCACTGACGAAGCGATTTTGGCCACACGCGGAAGCGATTGGGGCGATGGCGGTAAATGGCGCTCAATGCACGAATTCACCTGGGCATCAGACAACCCGATTGTAACCGATAACTGGAACATGCTTACCAACGGGATTACCAGATCGTTAACGGCGATTAAACAGGTTACCGAAAGCAGTATTCCGCAAAGAACACTCTTTTTAGCAGAGGCCAAGGGTTTACTAGCCTTTTATACCTATACCACGCTCGATCTTTTCGGACAGGCGCCATACCGCGACCCAATGGACGAGAAAGCACCGTTAGAGATGAAACAGGCGGCAACGGAAATTGATAACCTCATCCTTCAGGTTGAAGCACTTATCCCTGACCTGGCTACTTTAGGCCAACAATCTACACATAACGGAAGGTTTACCAAAGAGGCCGCATATGGCTTGCTTGCCAATATGTACCTGAACCGTGCGGTGTTTAAAGACCGTTATGCAGCCACCTTCAATTTCAACGAGAAATCGGTGAACACAGCCGAAACGGATATGGACAAGGTGATCAGTTATACTTCATTATTGACCAATTCGAGCAAGTTTAGCTTGTTGAGCAACTACTTCGATAACTTTGCGATCAAAAATTCCGGCGGTGCTGAACTGATCTTCGTAGTGACACAGAAAATCGATTATATCCATAACGGCTCCAACTCTTTCGCCTACGTTTGCGTAGAGCGTAACCAAAAACCTTCACCATTAAACAGGGGAACCAATGCAGCATGTATCAGCCCTGAGTTTTATGCAAGCTGGGATGGTAACCACGAAGACCCAAGGTTTGAAAGAAAATACCAGTATGCCGATGGTACCTGGTTTATGAACAATGGCCCAGGTAGTGTACCGGCAACAGATCTGGTTCCCAATAGCAGTCCAAGTGTGCCCTGGTTCCACTTTAACAGAGGGATAATGGTTGGCCAGCAATACGGACCAAAACTGACTTCAACTAATGGTTTTGAAATGACTTCAGATGGAAGGATCAAGGTTTCGGAGCTGGTGATGGAAAAAAGCACATCAACTAAAATGGACTTCACCCCAGCGCTTAATTTTACAAACCCAACACAAGCTGTTTTTGCGCAGAATGAGATCAACCGTGGCGCACGTTGTTTTAAATACGAATTCGATCCTGAAGAAGGTAACGGATCCAGTAATGTAGATATTCCTTTGATCCGTTTGGGCGCAATATATACCATGCGTGCCGAAGCCTACTTCCGTAAAGGAATGGTGGCAGAAGCAATGGCCGATATCAACAAACTACGCACCACAAGAACAAGGGAAGCACTGTATGGTAATGCGCCTGGCGTGGCCATCACATCGCTTGATGAGGCTACTTTATATAAAGAGATTGCTTACGAAACGTACTGGGAACTGTTACGACGTCCACAGATGATCCGTTTTGGTAAATTTGAGAAACCTTTTAGTGCAAAACCTACTACTCAGCCTTTCAGAAGGATTTTCCCGATCCCTCAGACTACGCTTGATGTAACGAAATCGATTAAACAGAACCAGGGATATTAATCCAAATGAAAAGTATTTTTTGCTCCACTTTATTGCTGGCGATATTGTTTTTGGCGAAAACCGATGAGGACGAATTGCCGATCAACAAAATCCAGGTAATTGGCTCTCACAATAGCTTTAAACAGGCTATTGATCCGCTTTTGTTTAAACTGTTTCAGCAGCAGGATTCGGCATCAGCAAGTAAGCTGGATTATGAACATCCGGCCTATACAGCACAGCTTGCTTTAGGTTTGCGTAATCTGGAAATCGATGTGTATGCTGATGTTAAGGGTGGAAGATACAGCCATCCAAAAGGATTGGAATGGGCAAAAAACCAGAAACCTTACGATGTTGAGGGCAAAATGAATGCACCGGGTTTTAAGATCCTGCATATACCTGATCTTGATTTTCGCAGCAACGCTTTTACACTTGAAGAGGTATTGCACGAATTGAAAACATGGTCGGAGGCACACCCTGATCATACGCCTGTATTTATCACACTCGAAACGAAAGACGATTCGATAAAAAGGGCTGGTTTTACACCACCGGAAAAGTTTGTAAACGAAACTTTTGATGCGCTTGATAAAACAATTAAGGATGGGTTAGGACAAAATCATTTAATTGTTCCGGATCAGGTGAGGGGAGAGTATAAAACACTCGAAGAAGCGGTATTAAAGGGCAATTGGCCAACTTTGAAATCAGCAAGGGGGAAGTTTGTTTTTATTCTTGATGCCCAGGGCGCAAAAAGATCGATGTACATAAAAGACCATCCGAGTTTAAAAGGCCGTGTTTTGTTCGCAAACGTCGATCCGGGAAACCCGGAGGCGGCAATCATGTTCAGAAACGATGCCAAAGATCCCAATATCCCGGTTTTGGTAAAAAAGGGATATATGATCCGTACCCGCGCGGATATTGATACACGTCAGGCCAGGATGAACGACCGGTCTTATTTTGAAGCCGCGTGTGCATCCGGAGCGCAAATTATTACCACAGATTATTATCAGAAAAGTACACACTTTAAAAGTGATTATTCAGTAAGTTTTGAAGGGATAACCTATTTCCGGAAAAACCCACTGTTTAACTGATGATAAAAGGCACCGATTATAATGCCCCGGGAGTTAAATGCTTTTTGGGGCATTTTTAATTTGGCTACAAATACCGCACGTGTTTTTTTTCTTTTCCATGGTTAATGGCTTTAATCGCCAGGTATATACCCAAAAACAAAAGAATAGCCGCAATGGCCGCCCCAATTACAATGGGCAGGAATATGCCTGCTGCGGCAAAAAATGCATTCCAGTTTATACGGGGATAAAAAAAGCAGGTCAATACCAAAAAGCCCAGTAAAGTTAAAACAGAGAAAAAATAAAGGATTCCAGGTGTGGTGTTGGTTTTCATATTTATTGAGGTAATGGGTATGAGGTGAAGGATGATGTTTAATTGAGATAAGGGTTTTGGGGGATATAAACCAAATGGTAGCCGTTTTTCTTCAGCAGGTTAATCGTGTACTCATCGGGTAGTTGTTTAAAAACAACTGTAGTTAATACCTGCGAAGGCACGGCTTTTAACTTAACGAGGGCATCAAAGAGCATTTTTTTCATTTTAATAAAGAAAAACTGCCCGTTGTGTCGATCGGTAGATATCGAGTCTGCTCCTTTAAACCAATAATTGGGGTTTATCTTTTTAAAACCGACCAAGGGCAGGCCCAAACCCGCGGCCAGTTTTTCAAATTCGCGTTCCGAAACCTTGTATACAAAATTCCCAACGGGTTCGAATGAAAAGTGGTTTTTCCATAGTTGGTTGATAAAAACGCTGTTCCGGCCGAAAAGATTGCTTAACATTAACAACAAAGGCATTTTTGTTACCGGGTCTTGTGGTTCCATTACCACCACACCCGATCTGGCCACCCTGATCATCTCGTACATCGCGGCATATGGCCTTGGGAAATGGTGATAAGACTCTTTGCAAAGCACAAAATCAAAACTATTGTCGGCTTGTGTGAGTTTTTCTGCATTCTCCGCCGCACAAGCATTTATAATTCCTTCTTTTTGGGCAATGTTTAAAAAATCGGTATTCAGATCGGTTGCCAATGCATTATTGCCTGAATTCAGGATGTACTGTGCATCAAATCCATAAGCATCCCCAACGGTAAGCCAGCTGCTGTCTTTTTTATCCAGAAGTGGATCCAGACAATTGAAAAATAGTTGTTGCAGCCACTGGGCAACATTGTTTTTTCCTGTTGCCCTTGCTTTTTCATAAAGATCACTTTTCGCACTTTCGGATGGAAAATGTTCATTGTACCATTCGTTGTGTCGGTTATAGCTTTCGTGGTGGCGCATAGCTTAGGGTTTATATTGCTTACGAACCCAGTCTTGAAAACGCTTGGTCGGAAAAATAAAATGTATCCGTAAAAAATAAATTAATTTTAACCCAGCGTTTTTCATATCCACTGCGTAACCCTAATACAACACAATGAAAAACCGCTTACCGAACCAAATGGATGAACCTTTTTTTTAAGCAGGATACTAAACTAATCAAAAGCTGCAAAGCCAATGAGCGGCAAGCGCAGGAAGGTCTCTATAAACTTTACTATGCCGATATGCTGCGGATATGTTTTCGTTATTTAAAATCAGATGACCTGGCGCACGATGCGCTGAGCATTGGGTTTTTGAAGATTTTTCAGCACATCCAAACCTTCGACGCCAAAAAAGGAGAATTTGGCGCCTGGATACGCACCGTAATGGTGAGGTCGTGTATTGATATTGGCCGGAGAGAGGCGAAGTTTAATGATGCGATCAGCCAGGATGAAATTGAAGAAGTTTTTATCCAGCCATCGGTACTGGACAAACTTTTTGTAGAAGATCTCCTGAAATTGATCCGTCTGTTGCCAACGGCTACCCAATTGGTGTTTAACCTTTCGGTAATAGACGGTTATTCGCATAAGGAAATCGGAGAACATCTGAATATTAGCGAGAGCACCTCAAGGTGGCACCTTGCAGAAGCAAAGAAACAGTTGAGGAAAATGTTAGCTTCCCCAGCAATTGATAAACCAACTGAAAACATAAAAAGAAGATGAGAAATTCAGCATGGTATCATAAACTCTGGCGCAATAAATTCGATAGTCTTCCAGTTAAGGATGTTTCGGATGCCTCATGGGCGGGCATGCATCAATTGCTTAATGAGCAGATGCCAGTGAGCCCGATCGGTAGCCACGGCCCCAATTTATCTACAGGAGCCAAACTGTTTAAAGTGATCGGTTATACACTATCTGTTGCCGCCACGGTTTCGACTGTAGGCTACTTTGCAGTGCAGAAATCAAAAAATAAGCATCAGGAAATCATAAAGAACGTGAAGCCAGTGCGTGCAGATTCGATTCCTGTTGATAGCAGCAAAATGTTGAATTACAATGAAATAGCTGATACAGCTGTTAAAAAGGATAGTATCGGACAGGTTGAAAAGGCGATAAGTGACGTTGCAGTGCAGGTTGGAGATTCGCTTAATGGCAAACAAGGACCAAATCACAATGCGATAAACGCCTCATCCGGCAAGAAACCGTATGCGGCGACATTATTAGGAAACAAACACGCCGGGACAGAAAAGCCGTTTACGGTTGGTGCTTCAGACAATTTTGGCACAAGATCATCAATACCTGCCTCAGGAGTTGATGTTTACGGGTATAATGGTCGAAAGGCCGATAACTCATTAGCGAACGGTAACAGTTTGTTATTGGTACCAAAGGGATTTCAACAAGGTAGTACATTTTCTCTTCCCCGTTCTTCAGTGATCTCTATTTTAGATCAAAAGACTGTTTCGCAGCCGTATTCGGCTAAGGACTCACGAAACGCATCATCAAGGAAAGATGATGGTAGGAGTGGGCCACGCATTAGCAGGGCAGATGGCATTACATCTGGCAAAAACCAGAAGGTAAAGAACATCAGGTTGCCTAAATTTAAAACGGGCAGAACCAAACAAGAAAATGATACCGAACCAATCTTTACTTATGGCATTACAACAGGAGTAAATGTGAAAAAAGGAAATAGCAGTTTTTATGCAGGTATATTTGGTGCCTATGCCTTAAGTCAGAAATGGCAACTTGCTATGGGTGTAAATATCAATAGTTATCAGAAAATTATTGGTGAATTTACACATCCGAGTTATTACCGTCCCGATTCGGTGCCACCGTTTACCATTGCAACAACACGAAAAGTGATTACCATGGATATCCCCTTAACCGCCGCCTACAAGCTTTCAAAACACATCAGCGTTAAAGCGGGGCCGATAATTAGTTTTGTGGGCAAGCAGTCTGAAATGATCACCCGGTTAAGCCCTATAGCCGATCCACGCGATACCTTGTACCACAGCAAAACCATCGATTCCACCTTAGTGAATACCGTAAACAATAAAGTAAACATAGGCTTTACGGGCGGCATCAGTATTCACATTAAACAGTTTGATATCAATGGCAGCTATCAATGGTTGGCGCCATATAAGGTGAGTAATGGTTTAGGTTCTTCTAAACAAAGCAATCAGGCCTTTAGGATTGGGATAGGGTATAGGTTTAAATAATATGTTGTAAAACAGTCTGTAATCGTTTATTTCTATGGGTCGGTATCTCACCGATCAATAGAATAACTATTATGCCAATTTGTTAATACAAAAGCAAAATACAGATCTAAAAAATACAGATTGTCGCTGTTTGTTTGTTAACCATTCTCTACCCTTTCCAGGTACCAGGTTAACCCCATGTTAACCCTTTGCTTACCTTTTCTTTACCTATTCTCTACCTATTGCTTACCTATTCTTTACCTTTTGCTTACCTAAAAGGTAAAGCCAGAGTCTATTTTGGGGCTTATTTCGGTGAGCCGGGAGCGATATTGCCTGCCAGAAGGTACTAAGGATTCTTTTTTAGAATGCTGTTGTTGGCTATCCTAATGCGGCCGCTATAACCCATAACGGTAATGTTGCGACCCAGAAAAGTTGAGGTTTCTCCCAGCAATTACGATTACTTAGTATTTTGATTGATCGTGCAGTCGAAGGCTTTGTTATCTGTACCACCACTAGATCAGGGACGCACAGTTTAAGCGTAGATAGTATTATCCATCTTTTTTTATTGATCATCCATTTTTATCCATAGGTTTAAATGCCAATTTTAAAATGCTAACCAATCATTAAAATACCTGTAATTGCATGAGTCTTTACGATATTCGCCTTTACCCTATAACCAAATAATTTTTAGAACGATCCCCTTCTTATGTCTCTTCATTTTAGTAAAACGATTAACTTATTTCTGCTGCTCTTATTGTTAACTTTTGGTTTGCATGCCCAGGATATGATTTCTTTAAACAGTTCTGCCACGCAGGTATGGAGCATTAAGCCAAAAAAAGAAGTTAATGATATTGCCGCATTCTGGAAAGCCGATTTTAAACCACAGGATTGGGTTAAGGCAGTTGTACCGGGGACAGTTTATACCGCTTACGTGGCCGCCGGACTGGAAAAAGATCCAAACGTTGCCGATCACATCTGGACAGCGGATAAAACGAAATTTGATCAAAGCTTTTGGTATATCACCAGTTTCGAAGTACCAAAATCCTTTACAAAAGAAAAAATATGGTTAAACTTTAATGGTGTAAACCGCAAGGCTGATGTGTATTTAAACGGAATCAAGCTTGGTAGTTTGAACGGTTTTATGGAAAGGGGCAGATACGATATCGGAGCATTGATCAATACAGGTAAGAAAAATATCCTCGCAGTTTTGGTCGATATTCCCCAGCGGCCAATGGCCAATGCTTCCAGCCCCAGTTATATATCAAGTGGTGGTTGGGATTGGATGCCTTACGTACCGGGTTTAAATTCGGGCATTACCGATAAGGTGTTTCTGTCTAATTCAGGCAGTTTAACCATTCAGGATCCCTGGGTGCGTAGCAAACTGCCCACCAATGCACGGGCGGATCTGAGTATCGCCTTAGCCATCAGGAATACAGAAAATAAGGAGCAAAGCGCTTACATCACTGGAGTAATTATGCCTGGCAATATCGGATTTTCAAAAAAAGTAAGGGTAGATGCCAATGATGAAACTTCGTTTTTGCTTGATAAAAGAGAATTTGAGCAGCTGGCGGTGTATCATCCAAAACTCTGGTGGCCAGACGGATATGGAGAACCCAATCTTTATACCTGTAAATTGAGTGTAAGTGTAAATAACCAGGTTTCGGATGAAAAAACCATCAAATTCGGTATCAAATCATATGCTTACGATACTATTGGCGGTGTTTTTCATCTTGCCCTTAATGGAAAAAGGGTTTTCGTAAAAGGTGGGAACTGGGCGATGTCTGAATATATGTTGCGTTGCCGTGGCGACGAATACGACACCAAGGTTAAACTGCATCAGGAAATGAACTTTAATATGATCCGTAACTGGATCGGATCTACCACTGATGACGAATTTTACGAAGCCTGCGATAAATACGGCATAATGGTGTGGGACGATTTTTGGTTGAATTCGAATCCCAGTCTTCCGCGCGACGTCAATAACTTCAATGCAAATGTAATCGAGAAAATCAAAAGGTTCAGAAACCACCCCTCTATTGCCGTTTGGTGTGGTGATAATGAAGGCTGGCCCGAAGCCCCTTTAAATAACTGGTTAAAAGAGGATATCGCTACTTTTGATGGCAACGACCGTTATTATCAGGCCAATTCGCATGCCGACAATTTATCGGGCAGCGGACCATGGATGAATAAAGATCCCCGTTATTATTTTACGCAATACCCAACCGGTTTGGGCGGTAACGATGGCTGGGGCTTTCGTACAGAACTGGGTTCAGCGGTATTCACCAATGTAGAAAGCTTTAAAAAGATGATCCCCAAAGAAAACTGGTGGCCAAGGAACGATATGTGGGATAAACATTTTTTTGGTACCTGGGCCTTTAATGCCGGGGCCGATCAATATGAGCAGAGCATGAATACCCGGTATGGTAAAGCGCTTGGCATTGAAGATTTTTGCAGAAAAGCGCAATTGCTCAATATCGAGACCAATAAAGCCATGTACGAAGGCTGGTTAGATCACCTTTGGGAAGATGCTTCGGGTATTATG
>Ga0163161_10001710_pt1 | contig 16106 bp, 21 predicted proteins | sample S45metaG_FD_129847 | JGI IMG/M metagenome (GOLD analysis project Ga0163161, IMG submission 129847) | Switchgrass rhizosphere microbial communities from Kellogg Biological Station, Michigan, USA - S4-5 metaG | ecosystem: Host-associated > Plants > Roots > Rhizosphere > Soil | place: USA... | reverse complement strand
TGGGTTGCCGATGTCATGGGCCAGACAGGCCGATTGCACCACCATCCCCAGGTCGCCGGGTTCGCACCAGTCGGGGAGGGCGCCGCGGATGGTCTCGCCGACGCGCATGCCCAGTGAACGGCCGACGCAACTGACTTCCAGCGAGTGGGTCAGACGCGTGTGGATATGATCGTTGCTGGAGACGGGATGTACCTGAGTCTTGCGCCCGAGACGACGAAACGCGCCCGAGAAAATGATGCGGTCATGGTCTTTGTGAAAGGGGCTGCGGCCGAGCTCCTGCGAGCTGTGCAGAGGCTTTCCGAGGCGTTCGCGGGTAAGCAGGGTATGCCAATCCAAGGCAGATCTCTCCGTCGGGTGACTTGAGTTGCTAGCTTCCCGGTTCGCATCGGGACCTGCAAGGGGAACGGTAGCAGTCGAGCGGATCGCACCGGGATGTCCCCTTGATCAAGAGGTTCATCCCGGGAGTTTTCGCAAGCATGCAGGCCGACAGTGACGGCTCAGGGTTTGCGCGAGGATCCCTGCATCACCAGCTTGATCAGGGGACCCAGCGTGGCGCCGAGACGAACCAGGCGGGCCAGGCTGCTGGTACCGCCACTCCTGGCACCTTTGCCGGTGAAAAAGCCCAGTAGAGTGACCGCCGCCACGCCCCACAGTGGAGCGTGCTTGATGCCGAGTCCGTCGTGAAGGTTTTGCGCCATCCCGCGAGCACGCTGCAAGGGTTGCAGCAATTGTGCGGATTCGTGGCGGATTTCCTGGCGATGCATTTCCATGCGCAAGCGGATCAAGGTCTTGCGCATTTCCGCGCGCGAGCTGTTGCGAGGCAGTTCAGGAAGGTTCATTTCAACAGACGCTCCCGGTCGTTGGACAGTTCTTCCAGCGTGCCATGGAAGGGCGAGGACTCATCGAAAATCGCCGCTCTCAAGCGAATGGCGCAGAAGATCGCCGCCAGGGTATAGAAAACGCAAAGACCGATGATGGCCGCTAGGCGATAGGTGTCCCAGAAAAGGATCATCACCAGCGTCGACAATCCCACCAACAGCAGGAGTGCAAACACCAGGGCCAGCCCTGCAAACAATAGCAGGCTGACGGTGCGGGCCTTTTGTTCCTGCAGTTCTATGCCGAACAACTCGACATGACTGTGCAGCAACCCGAGAACGGCGGCGCCGAGGCGTCGCGATGAGGAACTGGCGCTCGATGTGGACGAGCCGAAATCTTCAATCGACATGATCAGCGCCGGGTCGCCAGCAGGCCGATCAGGAAACCCACACCGGCTGCGATGCCGACCGATTGCCATGGATTGGCCTGAACATAGTCTTCGGTCGCGGTAACGGCGGCCTTGCCACGTTCGCGCAAGGAGTCTTCGGTCAGCTTCAATGTTTCCCGCGCCCGCAGCAGGCTTTCATGAATCTGCTCGCGCAACTCGTCAGCCTGGTCACCCGCTAGGGACGCCGTGTGCTCCAACAATCGTTCGGTGTCACTGACCAGCGTCTGAAAGTCGTTCATCAGGATTTCTTGAGCAGTCTTTGCCTTGAGGCTGGCCATAGGTGATCTCCATAGGTGGCGTCTGAAAGGTTCGAGTATGAGCCTTGTGTGAAGGTTCAGTAACAAATGACTGGTACAACTTTTGCTGTGTCGTGGTGCGCCAGCCTGCGCCACTGCGCCGTTGCTGGGCATGATTTACGTAAAACCCTGAATGCAGCAATCAAAACCGAACAACAAAGACGGTTGCGATTGGCCTTGACGAACCCAGTGCGCCAAAGCGGTTCATCAGGCGTGATGCCCTCGATGCGAGGCGTCACAACTTGGTGCATGGATTGCCCGCGCGAACTGCTTTGGTGCTTTTTTTGCCTTAAGGTCTGCCTCATCCATGGAAAATCTGCAAAGCGCTGTGGACAGCCTGGTCCACAGCTCCAATACATTGTTCATTCTGATCGGTGCGGTCATGGTCCTGGCCATGCACGCCGGTTTTGCCTTCCTTGAAGTCGGTACGGTTCGCCAGAAAAACCAGGTCAACGCGCTGTCCAAGATCCTCAGTGACTTCGCCGTTTCGACACTGGCCTACTTCTTTATAGGCTATTGGATTTCTTATGGGGTGACCTTCATGCAGCCGGCAGCGGTGATCAACGTCGATCACGGTTATGGGCTGGTGAAATTCTTCTTCCTGCTGACCTTCGCCGCGGCCATCCCGGCAATTATTTCCGGCGGCATCGCCGAGCGTGCGCGATTCGTTCCCCAGTTGTGCGCAACCGCATTGATCGTGGCGTTCATCTATCCCTTCTTCGAAGGCATGGTCTGGAACGGCAATTTTGGTCTGCAAGCCTGGTTGCTCGAACATTTCGGTGCCGGTTTCCATGACTTTGCAGGCTCCGTGGTGGTGCATGCCATGGGTGGTTGGCTGGCGCTGGCGGCGGTACTGTTGCTCGGGCCGCGCAATGGTCGCTACCGCGAGGGGCGATTGGTGGCGTTCGCACCGTCGAGCATTCCGTTTTTGGCCCTCGGCTCGTGGATTTTGATCGTCGGCTGGTTCGGTTTCAACGTGATGAGCGCGCAAACCCTGCAGGGCGTCAGCGGGCTGGTGGCGGTGAATTCGTTAATGGCCATGGTCGGCGGCACCATGGCGGCCTTGATCGTGGGGCGCAATGACCCGGGCTTCCTGCATAACGGTCCACTGGCCGGGCTGGTGGCCATCTGTGCCGGTTCCGACTTGATGCACCCGGTGGGGGCGCTGGTGACCGGGGCGATTGCCGGGGCGCTGTTCGTCTGGTGCTTTACTGCCGCTCAAGGCAAATGGCACATCGACGATGTACTGGGTGTCTGGCCGTTGCATGGCCTGTGTGGTGTGTGGGGCGGCGTCGCCTGCGGTATCTTCGGTCAGAGTGCATTGGGCGGGTTGGGCGGAGTGAGTCTGATCAGCCAGTTGATCGGTACGGCACTGGGCGTAGCGGTGGCATTTGTCGGGGGCTACGTGGTGTATGGAACGATCAAGGCATTCCACGGCCTGCGTCTGAGCCAGGAACAAGAGTATTACGGCGCGGACTTGTCGATACACAAGATCGGTGCGGTCAGCCAGGACTGAGTGACCGCCGGCGGGGCGCTCGACGACTTTTCGGGGTGGGCCTAGAATAGTCACTTATTTTTTGTGGTTGAGCGCTCATGCCTCCTGAATGTCAGCTGTTCGGCACCTTGGGGTGCCATCTCTGTGAAGTGGCCGAGGCCTTGCTGATGGAGTTTGTCGAACGCGGCCTGCTGGTGGAACTGGTGGATATCGCTGACGACGAAACCTGGTTCCAGGCTTATAGCCTGCGGATTCCGGTCTTGCGTCGGGTTGATACCGGGGCTGAGCTGGGCTGGCCTTTCGGGTCCGACGATGTGGTGGACTTTCTGCGTTGAGCGTTTCGTGGTGACGACCCCGCCGGTCAGACTTTGCGATTGATGCTGTTGGCTTAACCGGTGCGATTCGGATACTGTATTTCTATACAGTTACTCCGGTCGCGCGCTGCTGTTCCTGAATTCAGGGCTAGCGGTTCGAACCGGGCGCAAGGGGATGAATCGTGGTCAATGTCGAACAGTTGAAGAGCAGCGTGAACCGGATGTCGGTGGACGTGGTCCGCGAGGCGGTCCTCGAATTGCGCATGGACGGTCTGGTCACGGAGGGCAAGACACCTTTCAATAAACTGCATTTCAATACCTGTTTCGCTGAAATCGAAGCCTTGTTCCAGCGTGCCGGTTATCACCGGCAGCTGGATGTTGTGGGCTATCAGGGCTTGCTGTACGCCTTGTATGACCCAGGGCGCTGGGAGGCGGTCGACGTGCTGCGCTGGCTCAAGGAATACACCGAGGCCGCGGCGCGTACCCCGATACCGGCTTGAGATTCTCCGCTAGGTTCGTTCGCGCCGCTGTTGGATAATGCCGCTCTGCCTTGAGGTTTAGAGCTTTCACATGTCCAGTTCATCTTTTTCCGCTGCACACAGTCAGGCCAGCACACTCTGTTTGCCGCCTGGCTCGTGGCAGACCGTTTTCGATTGTTTGTGCGAGCACTTCAGCGCCATCGGTCGTGAACAATGGCTGGATCGATTCGCCCGGGGGCGGGTGCTAGATGGGCAAGGTTGCCCTATCCCGCTGGACCTGCCCTACAGGCAAGGCCTGCGCATTCACTATTTTCGCGAAGTCCCGGACGAGAAACCGATCCCGGTGGTTGAGTCGATCCTGTATGCGGACGAACATCTGGTGGTGGCGGACAAACCGCACTTTCTGCCCGTGACGCCATCGGGTGGGTACGTCGAACAAACGTTGCTCAGGCGCCTGATACGTCGCCTGGATAACCCGGATCTGGTGCCTTTGCATCGCATTGACCGGCATACGGCGGGGCTGGTGCTCTTTTCAGCCAATCCTCAAACCCGTTCGGTGTATCAGTCGATGTTTCCTACCCGGCAAATCGAAAAACGCTATGAGGCCATCGCCCGGGCATTGCCTGAACTTTCGTTTCCCTTGGTGCATAAAAGCCGACTCATCAAGGGCGAGCCGTTTTTCCGTATGCAGGAAGGGCCGGGCACACCGAATTCTGAAACTGTGGTCGAGGTCAAAGAACACAATGGTGAACTCTGGCGCTATGCCCTGTCCCCGGTGACAGGCAGGCAGCATCAGCTTCGTGTGCATATGACAGCGTTGGGCGCGAGCATCTGTAACGACCCGTTTTATCCACAGGTCCTCAAGGATGCGCAAGACGACTACGCTAATCCCCTGAAGCTGTTGGCCCAGGGGTTGACGTTCGTGGATCCGGTCACGGGGCAGGAAAGAACGTTCGAGAGTGCGATCAGCCTGCAGTGGTAATCAACAAGCCTCGAAACAAATCGAATTTATGATCAGCGTTGCAGTCATTTGAACAGGCCCTTAAGGGTGATGTTCAAGTACTCGGTACAGCCGCCAGATCGTCCGGCGGCGCCGAGACCTTCCATGCAGGAGATACCCATGAAACGTACCGTTTTCGCTGGAATGTTCATCTGCGCAGCCATGTTGGCCTCTCCCGTATTTGCCGCGGGTGATCACGACCTCTGCACCATCAAGCTGCAGGAACTGAGGGACAAGGTGACCACCCTGCCGGCCACCTCCGAAAATACCACCATGGAAGTCAAACGCATGCAGTCCGAGGCAGAAGCGGCCAACGCCGCGAACGACGACAAAAAATGCATCACCTCAGCCACGCAGGCGATCACCCGTGTAGACAAACTGGCGAAAGAGCCGAACCCATAATGGGCGTGCGCCAGAAAAACAAATGCCCCGACAAGTCGGGGCATTTTTGTATCCGGTAGTCGCCGCGCAGATTACAACTCTTTAACGGTGCGAACCTGATCCTTGTTGATGCGGGTCTGCTTGCCGTCCAGCTGTTCGAATTCGTAGAAGCCCGAATCCTTGTCATAGCTTGGCGTGTCGACGGCCTGGATTTCGCGACCATCATTCAGCGTGATCACTGCAGGCGATGAGCAACCGGCAAGGGTAGCGAGGCCCAGAGCAAGCATGAAAGTGGCCAGGGTCCGTTGAGTCATGGTGTGTCTCCGAAATGAATTCTTTGGTTACTAAACGTCAGACGTGTGCAGCGCGTGCAAGTTCCTCGGTGCGATCAGTCTGACACAGTGTTGTGAGCGCTTAACAGTTCCGGTGTGTTGAGGTTGGCCAGTCGTGGGTCGTTGTCTGGGCACTGCAGTGCCGTAGCGCCGAGTTGGCGCATGAGCCGTCCGGGGCTGCGTTCACCCTGTAGCCAGGCGTTTTCGAAATCTTCGCGAAGGGCCACTGGAATGACGCAGAGCAAAGGCTCCCAATGATCATCATGGCGCAGCATCAGCGGTTTGTCCGGGTGAAGGTGGGCAGCTTCGCGCATGCTGGTGATCAGGGCCTCATCGACACGTGGCACATCGCAAGGCAAGACCAGCATATGGGGATGTCGAGCTGCTTTCAGTCCCGCCCGAATACCGGCTAACGGCCCTGGAAAATCGCCTTCGTCGTCGTGAACCAACTGGTCGGCGTACGGCGCGTACTTTTCCAGATTGCGGTTGCAGGAGATGATCAAGTCATCACTCACCGCACGCGTCTTGCGATGCAGGTGAGCAATCAGCGGCTCGCCGTGCCATTGCACCAAGCCTTTATCCTGGCCCCCCATGCGTTGGCCGCGGCCGCCTGCCAGGAGGAGAATGGAACAGGGTGGCAAATGATTCGACGTCATGGCGGGTTTCCATCAAGCAGGGTGGAGCGACGAGAAAATGGGGCGCTGTGATATAACACCGGGCTGTTTCTCCTACAACTGGATGAGCCTATGACTACCAAGGCTGAAGTACCTTTCGCACCGCTCAATATCGCGGTTCTGACGGTCAGTGACACCCGAACCCTGGAAACCGACACGTCAGGACAGGTCTTCGTCGACCGCTTGACCGCCGCCGGCCACAACCTGGCTTCCCGGGTTTTGCTCAAAGATGATCTTTATAAAATTCGTGCGCAAGTCGCCAACTGGATTGCCGACGATGTCGTGCAGGTGGTGTTGATTACTGGCGGCACCGGCTTCACCGGACGCGACAGTACGCCGGAAGCGGTGGCTTGCCTGCTCGATAAACAAGTGGATGGCTTCGGTGAGCTGTTCCGGCAGATTTCGGTCGCTGACATTGGCACGTCGACGGTTCAATCGCGCGCACTGGCGGGATTGGCCAATGGCACGCTGGTCTGCTGCTTGCCGGGCTCGACCAATGCCGTACGCACCGGTTGGGACGGCATCCTCGCCGAGCAGCTCGATTCTCGGCATCGTCCGTGCAATTTCGTGACTCACCTGAAACAGGCGGCTCCCTGTGAATCTCGCGGGTAAGCCGGGCAAGACCGGCAGCCTGATGCCGGTCGAGGTAGCGCTCGCACGTTTGCTGGATATGGCCGATGCCTCAAGGATTGTCGAGCATGAGCGCTTGCCGCTGGCGCAAATCCAGGGGCGCGTGCTGGCCAACGATCTCTTGTCGACCCTCGATCTGCCTCCCTGGCCCAACAGTGCGATGGACGGCTATGCCCTGCGCGTGGCCGACTGGAGCAGCGAGCCGCTGGTCGTCAGCCAGAAGATTTTTGCCGGGCAGGCACCTGACGCTCTGCAGCCGGGCACCTGTGCCCGAATCTTCACCGGTGCGCCTGTGCCCGCTGGCGCCGATTGCGTCGAAATGCAGGAAAACGCCGAAGTCCAGGCGGATGGGCGAGTGTGCTTCACCCAAGCCCTGAGCCCTGGACAAAACATTCGCCCACAAGGTCAGGAGACTACGGTGGGTGAGTTGATTTTGTCGGCCGGTACGGTTCTGGGGCCTATCGAACTGGGCCTGGCGGCCTCGCTCGGTTGTGCCGAGCTGGAGGTGATCCGCCGGGTGCGGGTTGCAGTGTTGTCCACCGGCGATGAATTGATTGAACCGGGACAGGCGCTCGGGCCTGGACAGATCTACAACAGCAATCGCGTGTTGCTCTGCAGCTGGTTGCAGCGCCTGGGCTGTGAAGTGGTCGACGCCGGCATTCTTCCGGACGATCTGGACACCACTCGTGCCCGGCTTGGCGAATTGAAGAATGTCGACCTGATTCTTTCCACCGGTGGCGTATCGGTGGGGGAGGCCGATTTTCTGGGCATCGCCTTGCGCGAGCAGGGCGAACTGAGTTTGTGGAAGCTCGCCATCAAACCCGGCAAACCGCTGACCTTCGGGCATTTTCGCGGCGTACCGGTTATCGGCTTGCCTGGCAACCCGGCATCGACGCTTGTGACATTTGCCTTGTTGGCCAGGCCGTATCTGTTGCGTCGCCAGGGCGTGCAGCAAGTCGAGCCGCTGAAGATTCAAGTGCCGGCCGGATTTGACTGGCCCGTGGCGGGCAATCGACGTGAGTATTTGCGCGGTCGCGTCGAAAACGGACGGGCAATCATCTACAAAAATCAGAGTTCCGGCGTGTTGCGCAGCGCCGCCTGGGCCGATGGATTGGTTGAGGTGCTGGAAGGTCGTACGTTGGTGACCGGCGATGCGGTGTATTTCATTCCGCTAAGTGAAGTGCTGTAACTGCAACTGTACCTGTAGGAGCGAGCATGCTCGCGATGGACATCCAGACAACTCGGGCATTAAGGCGGCCCGCGTTATCGTTGTTCTCCATCGCGAGCATGCTCGCCCCTACAGTTTTTTGGGCATTTCAATGCGCCAACAGCAGGGTCACAAGCTGATCGAATCGGCTATTGGCAATCCAGCCAAGCAGGCCGAGCAACACAACACTCCCCCCAATGGAATAGGCAAGGCGATGTTTCATGGACCTGACCTCGCTGCGCACATTTTCCATGTCTTCGCGAAGGTGCTTGAGGTGTGTTTCCAGCTCAATGACACGAGGTTCCATATCAACTTCTCCTTGGATGTTTTGTTCTGCGCAAGACTGAAAAATCCGGACACCAAAGTGTACGAATCCCACCTGAGGGTCAATTAAGCCAATTCCTCACGTTTTGTAAGAAAAATCCTGTCGTCTGATGCTCTAGCGTACGCGAAGGAAAATAATTCAATTCGCATCGACTTTTCCCGCGCAGTACGGGGTCAACATCTCCCATGTGGAACTAAAAGAGGGAGACGACACATGAGCGAACGCAAGGCGCTGTTGATTCTGCATGGCAAGCAGGCGCTCAACGAAGAGGTCCGCGCGGCGGTCGAAGCCAAGCGCCAGCAAGGCTGGGAGCTGGCTGTCCGGCTGACATGGGAGGCGGGCGACGCACAGCGCCTGGTGGATGAAGCGTTGACGGCTGGCTATACGAAGATTATTGCCGGAGGTGGCGACGGTACGCTGCGTGATATCGCCGAAGCCCTGTCTATCCAATCGACTCAAGCCAGTCTGGTGCTGATGCCACTTGGAACCGCCAACGATTTTTGCCGCTCAGCCGGTGTGCCTCTGGAACCTGCCCAGGCCCTGGACTTACTGGACGTCAAGCCTGCTTGTATCGATCTGGGGGAAGTGGGCGGGCAAATATTTCTGAACATGGCCACGGGCGGGTTTGGCAGCCAGGTCACCGCCACTACTTCCGAGGACCTGAAAAAGGTGCTGGGCGGCGCCGCGTACCTGTTCACGGGGTTGTCACGTTTCAGCGAGCTGCACGCGGCCTATGGCGAGTTGCAGGGACCCGATTTTCACTGGAGTGGTGATCTGCTGGCCCTGGGCATTGGCAATGGCCGCCAGGCAGGGGGCGGACATATGTTGTGTCCACAGGCCCTGATTGATGATGGGTTGCTCGACATCAGTATTTTGCCGGCGCCGCAGGAAGTGGTCGGCACCTTGAAAAACCTGCTGGCCGATGGCTTCGGTATCGACAGCATGTTCGTGCGCGCCCGGCTGCCATGGGTCGAGATCAAGGTCTCCGAAGGGCTATACATCAACCTCGATGGAGAGCCGCTGGAGGGTGACAGTCTGCGCTTCTCGGCACGACCGGCAGCCCTTCGTGTGCATTTGCCTGAAAACTCGCCGCTGTTGAGTGCGACGGACGCTTGAGTGCCAGGGGCTTAGTCAGTCATCCAGGCTGATGATCTGCTCGCGTACGGCGAACAACACCAGGCCTGCCACATCGAAAATCTGCAGGCGCTTCATGATTTGCGAACGATGGGTTTCGACGGTCTTGACGCTCAGGCCCAGGCCATTGGCAATTTCCCGGGTGGATTTGCCGCGAACGATCAAGCGCAGGATTTCCAGCTGACGGGCCGTCAGGTTGTGTGTGTCCGAGGTCTCAGGAGCGGTCTGGGTCCGGGTCAGTGCCTGGGTGATGACGGTATGGGCAATGGCCGGGCTCAGATAGCGTTCGTTGTTGCGCAAGGCTTCCAGCGCATGTTCCAGCTCGGTCGCGGTGGTGTCCTTGAGCAGGTAACCATGGGCCCCGGATTCCAGCGCCTGCATGATCAACGCCGGGTCGGTGTGCATTGACAGGATCAGCACCTTGCTGTGAGGACGGATGCGCTTGAGTTGCTGCAAAGCCTCAAGGCCGCCGGTCTGCTTCATGGAGATGTCCAGCAGTACGATGTCCGGGGATAGATGTTCGACCATGGCAAGCAACTGCGAGCCGTCGTTGGCTTCGCCGATGACGGCATAGCCAGGAAGGTCCATCACCAGGGCGCGCACGCCAGCCCTGATCAGCGAGTGGTCATCCACCAGAAGTAAGTTACAAGTCAATGCATAACCTTATTCGTACTGGCCCGTTCAAGCGCGCGGGGCGCCCAGGGGAAAAGAGCTTCTATTTGAGTGCCTTTGCCGGGTTCGCTGGTGACGGTCAGCGTACCGCCCAGCTGATTGATCCGCTCGGACATTCCGGCCATTCCGCGCTGCCCCTCGCGACCGGGGTCGGTCGCCGGTGCGAAACCCTGGCCGTCGTCACGAATCGACAGGGACAGACCTTGGGGCAGGCGCTGCACGCACACCAGCAGATTCTGTGCCTGGGCGTGCCGCAACATGTTGGTGACCGCTTCCTGGGTGATGCGAAACGCCGCCACGGCCATTTCTTCAGGTATCCCGGTCAGGCGCTGGTGGCATTCCAGGCTCCAGTGCACGGAAGTGTTGGCCAGCGTCTTGAGCAGATGTGCACGCAGGCTGGCTTCAAGTCCCAGGCTGGTCAACTGCCGGGGATTGAGGATGGCCGACACATCCCGGACCTTGGTCAGGGTTTCATCCAATGTGTCGCACAGGACGGCGCATTGTCCCTGGAGTTCTTCGGGCATTCGGCGCTTGAGCCAGGCGCTTTGCAGTTTTGCCGCGGTCAGCAGTTGACCGATGTCGTCATGCAGTTCGCGGCTGAGGCGGTGACGCTCGTTTTCCTGCACTTCAAGCAAGCGATCGGCCAGTTCCTGTGGCTGAAACTTGATCGACTTGCGCGACAGCCGATATTGCACCCAGACACAACTCAAGGCGCCGATGTTGAGTATCAGCAGAGCCAGGGGCAGGGGGAGCGAAAGGCCATAGATCAACAAGCTACCCAGTGTCGAAAAGACGCACAACAAAAGCGTGAACCGACGCGCGTTTTCTCGTGAAGGTGGCCACGTGGCGATTGACTTGAGCTTGGCGTACATAACGGATGGAGCCAATGAATATTCGCTGCGGGCAGGCAGGTCAGGTTGCGGACGAGCCTCTGTTTGTAAAGTTGTACAACAACGTGAGTGGTGCATAGTTTTTTGTATAAAAAAACCGGCCACAAAGTTGTTCGGGCCAGTAGAAATCATACTGCTATTAATTGGCGTCAACTAATGGGCGGCATAATACCACTATCAGATACCGTTGGTCGCCTACGGTATATATGTCCTGGAAGTCAGGATGCAGGGTGTTCTGCAAGACATTCACACTGGGTGAAGTGAGGTTATCGTCGGCGAAAAGAGTCTATTTGCCGTGAAAACCGGAGCTTTAGTGACAGGTTATTCCCTGTTTTAGGCAGGCATTTAGTTGCCAGAAAGAGGAGTTATTATTTGCATGGGTCGTAAATGGGTATGCAGTATTCAATTGCGACATGAGTGAAGCCAATTAACTGCGCACTAGCGGCAATAAATGTGAAATACGACACGGTTTTTCTGATTCAGGCCTGACGCTCCAGATAGGGAACCACGGTGAAAGGCTTGGAATTGACCGGTGGTTGAAAAGGATGGTGACCCACCTGGAAGGCAAAAGCTTCGATCAGGGTAGTCTGCTCGCTTTCATCGAGACTCAACTGGCCAGTGTTCTGGTCGATCAGTTCAAGTTGCCAGGCAATCAGTGTCAGGCAGTCCTTGAGTGCATTCAGGGCCTCGTCGTGCAATTCCATGTGGCTCTGGGCGTGGTTTAGCAGGCCATGGATGTGCAGGGAGAATTCCGAAACCGCCGCCAGTGCCAGAGCGTCCGCTTTGCTGGCCAGTTTAAGCAGGGTACTGAGCATGCAATCGATTGCATCCCTGTCATTGCTGATCAGTTGCAGATGACTCAGACATTCCTCGGTCTTGGCCAAAAGCGATTCGGCTTCGATGAGAAACTCCGGGACCCGCTTCGCCCACTCTTTACGATTGTCCGGCATGCTTATCTCCACAACGTCATGACTAGTGAGGGGATGTCGTGTGTGCCAACGAGAACGACCGGCGTTCCGACGTCTGCGTTTCGTCGTGCAATCGCATGCCGCCCGGCTTTGGTAAAGGCTGCGCAATTAATAAAAAGGGAATTGGGCTGCTGACCCGCGATCGCACACAAAAGCCTGACTCCATTCATGCAATGAGAATGGCGTCACATTAATGGCTATTGGATATTGCGAATATCAGGTTGTACCTGATTGTTGCTCAGGGAATCCCTTACGAAGTGGAACCTATCGAAGAAATGATGGTCGCGTCGCAGAGAATGAAGCAGATGAAATCACGACGCCAGTAAAGCATGATGTTAATGTGACATCAACGTTTGAACGCGGCAATTTGTGCGGGGTCAAGGTCTTGCAAATACAGCCGATAACCTCCTATTCGTGAATTCATCAGTACAAAGCCCAGGAGTCATTGATGGCCGGCATTCTTGATACGGTAGACCAACGTACGCAACTGGTGGGTGAAAATCGTCTGGAAATTCTCATGTTCCGCCTGGCCGGGCGGCAATTGTTCGCAATTAACGTGTTCAAAGTGCAGGAAGTCCTGCAATTGCCAAAACTGACCCTGATGCCACAGCGCCACCCGTTTGTCTGCGGCGTGGTCAACCTGCGTGGCCAGACTCTGCCGGTCATCGACTTGTCCCAAGCCATTGGCATGCGCCCGCTGGTGCCGGGCCCCAACAGCACGATCATCGTGACCGAGTACAACCGCTCCGTGCAGGCGTTTTTGGTCGGCGGCGTGGACCGGATCGTCAACATGAACTGGGAAGCGATCCTGCCGCCACCGGGCAGCGCCGGTCGCCAGCACTACCTGACCGCCATCAGCAAGGTCGACGATCAGTTGGTGGAAATCATCGACGTGGAAAAAGTCCTGGCGGAAATCGTGCCTTACAACGCCAAGGTGTCCCGCGAAAAACTCGCCGACCCGGTGTTGGAACGTGCCCGTGGCCGTGAAGTGCTGCTGGTGGATGACTCCAATGTGGCACTGGCGCAACTGCGCGATACCCTGGGTCAGTTGGGCGTGAAAATGCACATCGCCAGTGATGGTCTGAAGGCGCTGAACATGCTCAAGGCCTGGGCGGACAGTGGCGTCGACATGACCGAAAAACTGCTGATGGTCTTTACCGATGCGGAAATGCCGGAAATGGATGGCTATCGCCTGACCACGGAAATCCGCAACGATCCACGCCTGCGTGGCCTTTACGTGGTGCTGCACACTTCCTTGTCCGGCAGTTTCAACGACTCGATGGTCAAGAAGGTCGGCTGCGACAACTTCCTCTCCAAGTTCCAGCCGGACAAACTCGTCGACGTGGTTCGCCAGCGCCTGATGCTGGATGCGGTGCCGGCATAAGGACGGATACCTGCCTTGTAGGAGCTGCCGCAGGCTGCGATCTTTTGATTCGGCTCTTTAAAATCAAAAGATCGCAGCCTCGTTGCACTCGACAGCTCCTACACAGCTCCTGCATAGGGGGCAGTAGGGTTTGACTTTGATTCGGTGTTAAAGCTCGTATAGGGTGGCTTTTTTATCCATCAGGGAGCTGGCCATGCTGCGTCTGAGTGCGCTTTATCGTTATCCGTTGAAATCCGGCAAGGGCGAGACATTGCAACAGGCCGGCCTCGACAAGCTGGGGCTGGACGGGGATCGGCGCTGGATGCTGGTGGACGAGGCCAGCGGGCGCTTCCTGACCCAGCGCGCGGTGGCGCAGATGAGCCAGCTGTCGGCGTTGTGGAATGCCGAGGGCGGTCTGACCCTCCAGGCCCCCGGTCATCCCATGATCAATGTCGCCTTGCCCGGCAGCGATGCCGAACTGCGTGGCGTGACTATCTGGCGCGATACCTTGCGGGTTCCGGATGCTGGTGATGCCGCGGCCGCCTGGGTCAGCCAGTTCATTGGTAAACCTACGCGCCTTGTGCAAGTGCCGCTGGAGCGCGCGCGCACCACCGAGCCTGGTTACGGCAACGACGACGATCAGGTGGCATTCGCCGATGGCTTCCCGCTGCTGCTGATCGGCCAGGCGTCGCTGGAAGATCTGTCGCAACGGGTCGGTCGCCCCCTGGAAATGCTGCGTTTCAGGCCAAACCTGGTGATCGAAGGCAGTGAGGCCTTTGCCGAAGACAGCTGGAAGCGCATTCGCATCGGTGACGTCGAGTTCCGGGTGGTCAAATCCTGTTCGCGTTGCATCCTCACCACCATCGATCCGCAAACCGGTGAGCGCAGCGCCGATCGTGAACCCTTGGCCACCTTGCAGAAGTACCGTGCCCAGGCCGATGGCGCGATGTTCGGGCAGAATCTGGTCAATGATGGCAATGGCCGGCTGGAGGTCGGCATGCCGGTGACCGTCCTGGAGCAATTGCCCTTGAAATGAAAATGCCCGCGTCCTTGGACACGGGCATTTTTTTACGCCATGAAAACCCCGGGTTTAGCCGCGGTATTCGCACAGGTAAGCGGTATCGACGGCGACCTTCAGCTGGAACTTGCTGTTGGCAGGTACGTTGAACTGGCTGCCGGCGGCGAAGGTTTGCCAATCGCTGCTTTCTGGCAGTTTGACGGTCAGGGCGCCGGACACCACGTGCATGATTTCACGCTGGCTGGTGCCGAACTCATATTCGCCCGCAGCCATGACGCCGATAGTCGCCGGACCTTCAGCGGTGCCAAAGGCGATCGACTTGACGGTGCCGTCGAAGTACTCATTGACTTTAAACATGGGCGATTCCTCGAAAAGGACTAAAAAGGGCCGGCCAGTATGCACAAGGGGGCTGGCGTCGTCACCTCTCCAGAGGAGGGAGAATTTGCGGCAGCAGACGAGCCGTATTGCGCGCATCTTCCAGCGCCCGGTGCTGCTGCCCGGTAAATTGCAGGCCGGCCAGTTGCAGCGCGCCATTAAGCCCCAGCGGGCGATCCAGGCGACGGGCCTTGGCGAAGCGCTGTTTGAGGTTGATGTGCGGTGTGCGGCTCAGCAGGCTGTCGAGTTGCAGCTGTTGCCATTCCTGAATGAGCTGCTGGCGATCGTAATCGCCCCAGCTGACCCAGCCTTCCAGTGGTGAAGGATGCTGCCCGAGCCATTGTTCGAACGCAGGCCAGATTTCGCTCAGGGTCTGCGCCGAATCGACATCGGCCTGAGTGATGTGAGTCAGCGCCCGGCAAAAGGGCGTCAGCAGTGGCCGTCGCAATGGCCGCACAAAGCACTGGAAGTGGTCGACTTCGCGGCCTTTACGGTCCACCAGGGTGGCACCGATCTCGATGATTTCCATTTCCGTGATAGGCCAGCCACCCTCATCGGTGGTGGCTTCCAGATCAATGACCAGCCAGTGAGGCATTGCAGGTTTTCCCGGTATCCGCGTCTTGATGGGTTTGAGCGTAGCCAAACCCGGCGGTTCCGCCCAGCGGCTTATTCGACCTCCAGCAAAATCTGCCGATTCTTGACCTGATCGCCGACCTGCACCTGCAAGCGCTTGAGCACGCCGTCGATGCCTGCCTTCAACGGATGCTCCATTTTCATGGCCTCGAGCACCACCAGCAATTGCCCCTTGCTGACCGTGCTGCCCTCGTTGACCAGCACATCGACGATCGCCCCATCCATCGGCGCCTTGAGCGTGCCTGTGCTGACACCGGCCTGACTGGTGACGGGCGCCTGAGTGCGATCTTCCAGGCACACACTTCCCGGGCGGGTGAACAGGCAGAGTTGCCCGGCCTGCAAACGAAAGGCATGGCGTTGCCTGATGCCGTCGATTTCCAGCGTCGCATGGCGTGCATCGCAATCAATGATCTTCAACTCAAGGCTGCGGCCGTCAACCTCAATTGTGTAGGCCGCGCCGGGCACGGCGTTCAACGATACCGACCATTGCCGGTCGTCCAGGCCCAACCGATAGTGCAGCGGCACGCTGGCGTTATTGCGCCAGCCGGCCAGTGGGTTGCGGTGTGCCTGGGCCGATGCCTGATAGAGCAGGGCCGCGGCAATCGCCAGTTCTTCCACGCTGGGAACCTGTGGATGCAGGCAGGGATGGTCGGCGA
>Ga0163161_10001708_pt1 | contig 16116 bp, 12 predicted proteins | sample S45metaG_FD_129847 | JGI IMG/M metagenome (GOLD analysis project Ga0163161, IMG submission 129847) | Switchgrass rhizosphere microbial communities from Kellogg Biological Station, Michigan, USA - S4-5 metaG | ecosystem: Host-associated > Plants > Roots > Rhizosphere > Soil | place: USA... | reverse complement strand
GGTGCCATCAGGTGCACGGTATGGCCGAACCTCTGCAGGGTGCGGGCCCAGTGATGGGCGCTGGCGCAAGCCTCCATGCCGATGAGAGACGGCGTCAGATTCGCGAAGAACGCAGTCATCTGATCACGCCGAAGCTGCTTGCGCAGCACCGCTCGGCCGCGCTCATCGACCGCGTGCACCTGGAACACGTTCTTTGCCAGATCGATGCCAACAGTCGTAATCTTCATGGTGGATGCCCCTTTCCGGTTCGAGTGGTTGCAGACACTTCCACTCTGGCACTTCGATGCCGTTACGGGTGGGGGCGTCCATCCCATTGCTTGTGGAAGGTTCATCTGTGCGCCTCAATGGCGCTGATCGACCCACTCCTGCCATCCACGGCAATGAACTCGATGCCGCGAAGCAGTCGATCGACTGGATCGGCGAGGCGAACTGGTGAACCTCCTGAAGATCGCAAGTCTTCTCGTCGAAGACGCCTTCCGCGACGTTTCGGATGCTGTACGTGTTCGTCGTCATCAAGCACGGCACGCGGCGTCTGGCGCACGTGAACGTGACGACCCACCCGAGTGCGGCCTGGACGCTGCAGCAGCTCCGAGCAGGGATCAGAGACGCTGACGATCACAAGTACCTGATCCATGACCGGGACCGCATCTTCTCCCGGCACCTGGACGATTCGATCCGAGCCATGGGCCTCAGGGTCCTACGCTCACCGTTCTCGAGCCCCAAGGCGAACGCGATCTGCGAACGGGCCATCGGCACTATCCGGCGCGAGTGTCTCGACTGGACGATCCCGATGTCGGAAGGGCACCTGCGTTCGATCCTGCGCGAGTGGATTGCTCACTACAACGGCGAGCGTCCGCACAGCGCACTGGGTTCCTGTGTACCGGGCCCGCCCGCAGGATCTGCACGCGCCTCGAGGCCCGAATCTCGACGTCCATGGACGCCGGGTGCGCTCGTGCGGGCGAAATCCGTGCCGGGCGGCTTGCACCACGAGTACTCGCTTTCGGGGACGCCGGCATTCCTGTAAAGGAGCTGGGGGGCCTCATCTCCGATGACGAGCGGCGGCCGGATGGAGTTTTTGCGGGGCACAGCGCTCGTGCGGGCGAAATCCGTGCTGGGCGGCTTGCACAACGAGTATTCCGTCTAGAGACTTCTTTCGACAGCGTCCGTGTGCCCATTCAGCTCTGGCGCTCCGAACGCGGCGGTGACGGCGTAACGGCCGATAGCGTTGCCGGGTCGCCGAGGAGTTGCCGCGCCGACCTGATTTCCGCACGGTGCCGAACGCTCAGCACTTTTCGTTCTTGCCTCTCTGCCCGGACGATATGGCTCGACGCGCGCGCGAGCTTTGCATCGATCCGCCGGAGTTCGACCGCGAGGCGTTCCACAAGGAATTCAACATCCAGGTGCTGGAGTTCTTTCGAAAGGCCCTCGATTGACGTGGACGCGGTCCTCACATCTCCGTCGCGTAGCGCAGCAACCGCGTGCCCTTTCCGGTACGAGTCGACCGATGCCCGTGAATTACTTCCTTTTCGCGTCGCTCTTGATGTCGAGCTTGAACCTGACGAGGTCGATGTCGTAGATCTGCCAATCGCCGCCACGCAGTTCGATGTTCTCCACCTGGCTGTCGGGAACCGGGAAGCCCTTGGGTTTCGTATGCCAGCCGATCGTCCAGCGTCTGGGCTTGCGGCTTCCCTTCTCGGCACCCGCCGCGCCTTCCGCTGCTTCGAGCTCGTAGACCGCCTTTTGCACCGATTCGACCTTGGCCCAGCTCGCGCAGACGACGGTCGTGCCGGGCGCGATCTCCGCGGGCGGGGTCGGTTCGAAGCGGCCGGGAGCGGCCGAGGATTGCACGAGGCGCAGCTTGTACCGCGTCGTGTTCTCGATCGAGATCCGCGTCTTCAGCTCCTGGTTCTCCTTCGTCCACTTGCCCGAGAGCGAAAAGATCGCACCACCTTTCTCCGACCTGCCAGCCGCCCCCAGCCCATCCGTGCCGCGATCGAGGTTGCAAACGGCAATCATTCCACTGCCTTGCGGAAGATCGAACTGCGGCATCCATTTGGGCGTGTCTTTGTCCCCCGTCTCGGCTTCGCTCGCAAGGATCGAATACATCAGGCCGAAGTGGATGTCGCTGTCGCGCTTGCCCCTCACCGTGAAGGCGAGGCTTTGCCCGGGCTTGATCACTTCGGGCGGCTTCCCTTCGAAAGCCAGGGCCATCTTGTCGGCGCCAAAGTAACGCAGCACCATGTTCGAATCGTTGGTGAAGGTGATCGGGATGCGCAGCTCCGCGCCCGCCCCTGGCTGCTGCGCCGATGCCACGGTCTTGCCGGAGAGCACGAAACTGACCGCGTCGGTGCCGGCGTTCTCGCTGCTCTTCAGGCCCACGATGTCGGGCACGACATCGCTGCCCGCAACCATCACCGTCGTTCCAGCAGGGACGGTGAAGTGCGGCGTCCACATCGGCGTGTTGGCGTCGGCCTTGGCGTCGGACTTCGCCACGATCGAATACATCAGGCCAAAGGCGATCTCGTCCGCGCCCTTGGCGACGATCGCGAAGCTCGCGCTGGCGCCGGGCTTCAGCGTGTCGGGAGGCTTCTGTTCGAAAGTCACCTTCATCTTGTCGGCACCCCAGTACTTCAGGTGCTGGTCGGACTGATTGATGAAGGTGATGTCGATGCGACGCTGCCCCGCGGCCGGGCTCGCCGACGACCCTGGCTGTGTCGCCGCCGCGCTCGTCCCGGCGAGCATGAAAGCGACGGAGCCCTTACCCCCTGCTGCAGATGGCGAGAAACCCTTCAACTCGGGATCGAGCGTCGAGTCCGGCTTTTGCGGCTGGCCCGCCTTTGCCGGCGGGCTCCAGCTCATCTTCCAGGACACGAGCTGGTCAGGGCTCACGACCGGTCCCTCTGCCACCTGGAGCTCGTAGACGAGGGTTCCGCCCTTGGCGCCGGTGTCGACCGCGGCGAAAGCACTCTTCTTCTTCGGCGCGATCTCCGCGGGCGGCGCCGGATCGAAGTGACCGCCGTCGTTGCCGGCCTCGACGAGACGCAGCGTCCGGTCGCTCTGGTTGTCGATGGTGAGGTCGAGATGCTTCGTCACCGCGGCCCCGGGCGTCTTTGCCGCAGTCGCGCCGACCAGCTTGTAGACGATGCTGTCGGCGCCTGCGGCGGCAAACGCGGAGAAGCCGTTTAATTCGGGAGCCAGCGTCGAGTCGGGTTGCGGCGCCTGGCCTGGCTGCGCCGGCGGCGCCCAGCTCATGGTCCAGCCGACGAGTTGCTCGGGGCTCACGATCGGCCCTGCGGTCACCTCGAGCTCGTAGAGAAGGGTCCCGCCCTTGGCACCGGAGCCGAGCGACGCGAAGTTCGCGCGCTTCTTCGGTGCGATCTTCGCGGGCGGCGGCGGGTCGAAGCGGCCGCCGTCGTTGTCGGCACTGACGAGGCGAAGAGGGCGGTCGCTCTGGTTGTCGATGGCTAGGCCGAGCCGCGTCGCCGCTGCCGGCGTGGCTTGGAGCTTGCCGGAGAGCTTGAAGAGGATCTTGCCCTTGCCGTCGCTGGTCTTCGCCCCTTTGAGACCGGAGGCTTCTCCGATGTCCGACGAACCGTCCAGCTTTCCGCCGGGCTCGATGCGGCACTGGATCTGCCATGTCGGCGCATCCTTCGGAACGTTCGCCAGGCCCGCCGGAACCGCGGCGTAGAGCAGCACGTCGCTAGTGACTTCAGGCATAAAGAACTCGAGCGTCACCTTCCGTCCGGGAGCGAGCGCACTCGGAATGACGCCGTCGAAGCTCAGTCTGGTGAGGTATTCCTCGACAAGCAGCAAGCTGGCATCGCTCGCGTTCTCGATCGTGAGCTCGACCGCCGCTGTCTTGTCGTCGCCGGCATCGGCCTTCCCCTCGGAACGTGCCGGGAGCGCGTCGGCGGCCGCGGTGGACGCGCCCTGGCCGGCCGAGACCTCGAAGTCGTACTCCGGACTCGTCTCGCGAATGCCTGCAGCCTCGATGTAGAGGACATACATCCCGAGGACGTCGGGCGCCGTCAGCTTCACCTCGTTCGCGCCCTTGTTGCGAAACGGGGCGCTGGGCAACGCCGTGCCCTTCGGGCCGCTCCCCTTGGCCGCGACGACCACGCGAGTGTTTTGCCAGCGCTTGTTGTTGAGGCTCCAGCGGGCGGGGGTCCGCACCTTGAAGATCATCGACTGCCCCGGCGCGACCCTCGCCGGCACGCCTTCGAAGACGAACCTTGCGCTCCCCTTGTCGTCGCCGAACGGTATGTCCTTGGTGACGATGTGCTCGCCAGGTGCCTCGTCAGGCTTCGTTCCGGGCGGCGGAACACTCGTGTCCGGCCGCGTGACCTCGCCGGCCGTCTTGCCGATCGCCAGCTCGATCAGTTTGACGAAGCCCTTCTCCAGACCCTTGCTGGCCAATTCGTCGAGCGCGGCGTGCAGCCCTGTTTTGAAGTCCTGCTTGGAGACGAAGGGCTCGATCCTGGCCAGCCCGTCGCGCAGCACCGCGACGAGCGGATCGCGGCGCTGCTTCTCGCCGATCCGCGCAACGACCGCCGCGAGCTGCTCGGCACCCTTGAGCTGGGTCTTCTCGAAGGCGGCTTTCGCGTTGGCGATCTCGGCGTCGCTCGGCTCGTTGGACTTGCGGGTGCTGCCGCCGTCCGAATCCTTGGGCCGCAGGTTCGGGGGCAGGCCACCAGTGCCAACCGGGTCCGGCCGCATCCGCAGGTTGGTCGGCACGGAGCCTCCTGGCGGCTGCGACGTGCCGCTGTCCTGCGCCGGCTGGCGCCGAGCGGGCAGTTCGTCCCGCGGCTCGACGCTGGGAGCGCGGATCGGACCGGTGGGCTGCCTAGGCCCCGACGGCGCCTGTGCCGGGAGTCCACGGGCCGGCACTGGAAGGCCCAGGGCAGCTAGAAGGGAAGCAGTCATGTCGCACGTCCTGACTTAAGAACCCTGCTTACTAAAGCGGATTCGCCCCGCGAAAGCCGACTTCCAAGTCGCCGGTCGGTACAAAGAAGGTGTGGACGCCCGGCGAGGACAGGTCGTTCAAACGCACTTTCTTAAGATGCTGGGCGACACGGGGTGGCTGGCGTGTCGCCTCAAGAGGGAATGTTACTCAGGGAGCGGTTGTCGTCTCATCGCCCGTTTTGAGGTCCATTCATTGGTGGTCAGAAGATAGGGTCAAACTCATCCCGTTGACACAGTCACCTTGGGAGCGCCAACTCTCTCTTGCCAAGCTGGACGGAAGGGACTTGAGCAAAGGTATTGCGCAAGCGGCCAAGTGCTCAATGCAGGACTGACGCTGCGGTAGTTTGCGCAATGTTTCGCCCCTCCTTTCTTTCGCTTCCTTGTTTGCTGGGAGCAAGGAGTCGTGCCGGCATTTGAAACAATGCCACCTTCAAGGAGACTAGACCATGTGGACTCGATATCTGGCTCTCTGCTTCGCTCTCGTTATTTGTCCGTCTCTTGCCCGAGCCACATCGGATACCGTATTCAACGAGACCGGCAGTGGGTACGTCTTCGCATGCGGCTCGTTCGGGTGCGGCGACCTCGATGCCTTGCTGTTCAGGACAGGCCCGGATCCATTTGATCCAGCCAATGGGTTGTTGGCGCTGATCTATTCCTACCCCCCGATATATGCGGCCCCAGCGGCCGGCGACCTTCTGATCCACGACGGAAAGGGCATGCTCACCGACGTCGTGAGGTTCTCGGGCAAAGACATTGTCTTTTACTCGCGTCTGGGTGGTAGCGAACTGGCCGATGTGGGCCTCCCCACGACATTCATGTCAAATTTCGTGGATCTAACGGCCAGCGGACCGGGGCTTATTTATGGTCCGAATGAGGTGGAACCCGGCTATGGTGCAGGCTTCCAAGGCTCAGGCAATATAGCCAGTATATTTTTTATCACTATTTCCGCTGTCCCCGAGCCGGCCTCGGTCCTGCTAATGGCTGTAGGCGGACTGGGCCGTACTTGCGGCCTCCCGCCGGCGCCGGTTCAACCCCTTGGATGGGGACGTAGTGTTTGACGAAGACGGTGTTAGACGGGCAGGGGCCTGCCCGGGCTGAACGTTGGAGAGGGCCGACGTCTCGCCCGTGCGCGATGCGCAGTCTTTGCTGCGATGTGCGCGAAAGCACGTCCCGCATTCCCACTCAGGTCGGGAAGGAACGTGCGGAGCGACGGAGCGCTCGTCGGTGCCGTGCTTAAAGTCCTCTCAACAAACTACCGGCACGCAACGAGGTAAGGCGTGTTGGACGTGGTGCTAGGCACGTCAGGAAAGGTCCCGTTGACCCCGTAAATGAGGGGGACAAGAGGGGGCATAGCAGTGACAAAGTGAAGGCGAACTGGGATCGCGGAGGCCCGAAATGAAGATGCGAAATGTCTTGGTCGCAACTCGGGTTCCATTTCGGTCGTCAGCGCGCCTTTGTCTTCCCTGAGCAGCACCGACGACGGGCCACCATTGCCGATACGCGAGAAGCGGTACTAGAGGCTGCTCAGCGAGTCGCCGGCGGGATTGCCGGACCTGACACGCTCAGGCTCGTCGCTAGGCTGGAGAAGGTCACCGGGGCAGGCATCGAGGAATTGGGCCGCCTTGCAATGGGCTGGCTCGACGCCTAGAACGCCGAAGTGCGGCCCATTGGTAGGGGCGGGGCTTCTTCTACGGTGCGCCACCGCCCTTTGTCTCCTTGCCGAGTAGGTATCCGGCGATTGCGCCGAACAGACCGATGATGGGGGTCAGTTGCTCGCTCGAGTATCCCACCACCAGAAGCAGCGCCGAGAAAGCCAAAATAGCGAGAACTCCTGTCACTCGTAAAACCTGATCGGCTTGTGCTTTCGCGCGCCAAAGAAGCACGGCCGAGACAAAGAGCGATAAGGTAGAAAAGCCAAGCACCCCGAGCGTCAAATAACCAACGAGCTCTGGCGACCACGGCTGAATGCTGCCGCCGCCGGACGATGCGCTTTGGAGGGCTGCCTGTGCTGTTTCCAGCTTCGCCATCGCCGACGCGGGATTAGCGGCCATTCTGCTTTTGCGCCTTGGCTTCTAGAAGAGCGAGCCGGCTTTCCAGGGTTTCAATGCGCTCGTTGAGAGCGCGGATTGCGTCGGTCTGGGCGGATACAACGTCAATCAGCTTACTGAGGCGCGCATCGGTGTTTACCGGGGGGGGCACAGCCGGCGGGCGCGGAGGTACTTGCGCAGAGGCGACAAGGCAAATTGCGCCGAGCATTGCTACAAATAACTTCATAGGGCCTCCGCAAAGGGCAAATGTAGTGCTACAGGAAGACGTAGCACAGAGGCGAGCCCCTTACGGCAGCCGGCACCGCCCGCAGGTATACGCCCACGATAACGAAGCTCCTGCCAACGGGCAGAGCAGCTTGAGCTCGCGGCACAGTTCGACGAAGCGGCGGCACATGTTGCGAATGCCAATGCCGTTGTCATGCCGGAAGTCGGCGATGGTCTTGAAGTCGGGCGCTAGACGGCCCGTCAGCCACATTAGCTCGACATTGCGCTGGGCTTCGCGCTCGAGCCGCCGGCTCGACTGATGCGGTTCAGGTAGCCGTAGACGTAGAGCTTGAGCAGGACTGACGGGTGGTAGGACGGCCGGCCCGTCGCCGCAGCGATCGCGCCTTCGAAGCCCAGGGTCTCCAAGTCGAGCTCGTCGACGAACGCATCGACGACTCGCACCGGGTTGTCTTCACCGATGTAGTCGTCGAGACACTCGGGCAGCAGGGTGACCTGGCTTCGGTCCTGTCCCTCGATGAATCGCTTCATGCGGCAGCCTGCTCAGTCGCGCTGCCTCGATTTTGCCGAGCACAGCCCAGGCAATCAACGCGTTTTCACACGGCCTTGGTCGGAAGCCGAAGTAGCCACCGCCCAGTTCCGACGTGACGTCGAGGCGAGGGCGGCAGTCATAGCCGCAATTGTCACGCCGCGTTGGCTGACCCCATCGGCATCGCAGTGCTGTGGTTCTACAACCCGTGGACCGGCTCGCCGCCACAGGGGTGATGTGGTCTCCGATCCCAAGGGCAGGGCGATCCTGCCGCCGGGCGCAATCCTGCTCCACGCTTTGCGCCAGGTGTAGGTCGTGGCCACAGACAAGAAGCCCGTCGACTGGGATCTGGTCAAGCCGCTGTACCACGCCGGCATCTGTTCGCTGAAGGACATCGGCCGGGAGTTCGGAGTCCTTGGCGCCAAGCAAACACTGACGCCAAGCTTATTTAAGGCAGTTGATAGCGTGTGCGCGGGCCCTTGCCCGTCTGCACCAGCAAGCCGCGTTCGGCAAGCTGGCCCAGTTGCTTCGATGCCGTGGCCAGACCGACGCCGCACAGCCGTGCGTAGCCACTCTTATTCACCGAGCCTTCCTGCAGCACGTGTTGCAGCACCTCATGGCCCCGTTCCGGGCGCAGCAGGTCGGCCGCTGCGTTGTGCCACAACGCCGCCAGGCGCTGCTCGCGACTGAGCCCGCGGTGGAAGGTCTGGCGCAATTGCTCCAGCGCCGGTGCGAAGCGCTCGCCGAAGCCGTGCTTGTCGATCAGCGCCACAGCAGCCTCGCGTTCCTTGACCGCGATCTGCAGGTACGCCTTCGCGATCGCCAGGTGCGACTCGACTTGTTGCGGTGCATCCAGCGGCAATGCAAGTGCCGCGAGCTGGCGCCGCACTTCGGACATCTCGCTGAAGTGCGCGGCAAATTCGCCCGGCAACAAGCGGTCATAGAACTCGCCCTCGCGCGGACCGAGGATCTCGCCTTTCAGCTTGCGCGTGGCCTCGGCCCGCGCCGGGTCGCCGCCATCGGGCCAGGCGGCCAGCGCGGCGGCGGTGTGTTGGTCGCCTAGCGCTTCGTCTTCCGTACGGTCCAGCGCCTGGGAGCGCTTGTAATAGGCCTCGGCCAGGTTGTAGTGCGCGCGCCCGACCAGCACGCTCAAGCTGGCACGCTGGCTGATCTCCAGCGCCTTTTGGTAGTGCTCGATTGCCGGACCGTACTTGCCTTGCCAGAAGTAGGTGGCGCCCAGGTGCAGGTGAGTGGCGGCCAGGGTTTCGGGTTCGACTGTGAAGCGCTGCGCCATGTCCAGCACACGCTGCGAGTAGTCGATGGCGCGGGCGAAGTCCTTGGCATCGCCATAGATCAGGCTCAGGTTGCCGTAGGTCTTCAGAATCGATTGTCGGTCGCCCAGTCGTTCGTACAGATGCAGCGCGTGGTGCTTGTGCTCCAGCGCGCGTTTCAGGTCGCCGCCGCGGCGCCAGTATTCGCCCCAGGTCTGCTCCAGGCTGGCGATGACCTCGGCCGCCTGCGCAATGTGCTCGCGCAAGGATTCAGCGCGGTCGAGCACGGTCTTCGATCGTGGGTCATTGCGAAGCACGTAGAGCCAGGCCAGCTTGACCAGCGTGTTGACATATTCGACCAGCACATCGGTGTCGGCCCGGTCCGGCTCGTCATGCAAGCCGGCCTGGCGCAGGAACTCGGCGCTTTCCTGGTAGCACGCAAAGGCGCGGTCGGCGTCGCGCGCCTCGTTGAACTTGCCCAAGGTGCCATAGACGATGCCCAGCGCGAGCTTGTCGTTGGCGGCGTTGGCCAGGTGCAGAGCGTCGTCGCAGGCCCGCAGTTCGCTGGCCTCGTTACCACGTACCCGCCACAAACCGGCCTGCGCCAGGCAAAGTTCGAAACGCAGCCGCCAGTCGATGTCCGAACGCATGAACTGGCGCAGCAATGCATCGGTGTCGGCATGGCTGGCCAATTCGACTCTGAAGCGTCTCAGGCACTGGATGAAGCCGGCGCTGTCACCGGCGCGCATCATGTGCCACAGCGCGGCGCGCCCGTCGCGCGTGACGCTCAGCGCGTGCTGCGCCTGTCGCGCATGCCAAGCCGTTCGAATCGGCGCGTCGACCAATTGAAGCAGCGCATAGACCTCGTGCTGCAGCAGCGCGTCGCGCGCCAACGCACGCTCGCCTTGCAGCGGCGGCTCGAACAGCAGATCGACCAACTGCCGCTTGCCCTTGTCGAGATAGCGGTAGAACGTGCTGGTGCCCACTTGCCACAGGCCGCACAAGTGGTCGGCCGCCGATTCGTCGGGCCGCGATCGATAGACCTGCGGAAAATCGGCCACCGGTATCACGGCGTACTGGCAGGCCAGCGCCAGCAAGGGCCGCCACGCGGTGCGTTCCAGCCAGTCCTGGGGTTGCAGGGTGTCCAGGCCGCAAGCGCCATCGGGTCGCAGCCGCGCCAGCGTGGCACGCAACCACAGCTGCCACGCCGCGACCGAGGCCGGATAAGTGGCTATTGCATCACCGGTCACGGCCTTCAGCGCCGGCCACAAGCGCCGCGCCAGCGCCGCGGTGAGCCTGGGTCGCCTGCGCAGGAGTTCGTCCAACGCGCCAGACTTGCCGGCAGCCAGCACATTGCTCAGCAGCAGCTCGGCATGCGGTCGCAGCAGGCCCGTCACGCGACGAGCGCCTTGCAAATTAGGGGGGTGATCTGCCATGCTGCGCGCGCATCATCTGCCGATCGTCCAGCGAGGGTGGCGATGCTGCGCCAGAAGATGCATTGACATGCGACTTCGCGACAGCCCAGTGTAGCAACGCAGCGTGTGCCGGCTACCACAACTGCCACAACCCCAAGGAGATCCCCATGGCACTGCCCAACCTGATTTTCGCCCGCACGTTGCCGACGCCTCCCGTCGGTGTGACCTTGGCGGTGTACGCCCCCTTTGGCACCGACGCGGTGCTGAGCAGCTACCCCGGCGTCAACCCGCTGACCATCAACCAGCACCCGCTGGTGATCAACCTGGTCGAAGTTTCCAAGCGCGGCGTCAACGTCTCGGCGCTGATCGACCTGTATCACGACGACACCTGGCTGGTCGAGATCAGTGCCAGCAAGCCCACCAGCCTGAAAATCACCAGCCGCTGGAAGCAGGAGATGGATGCCATCAACACGCTGTCGGGTTTCCTGCGCTACACGGCGCAACGGCGGCCGGGCACGGCGCTGGTGCTGGCGCTGGAGGGCCACGGCGCGGGCTACCTGCCCGAGATCGATCTGAGCCAGCTGAACACCGCGAACCTGACGCAGAACGGCAGCATCGAGTGGCACATCACCGAAGGTGAAGGTGCACCGTTGCTGCCGATGGGCTCGCCCTTGTTGCCGATGGGCTCGCCGTTGCTGCCCATGGGTTCGCCGCTGCTGCCGGTGAACCACATGCCGCTGTCCAGCTATGGTCTGGGCAAGGCCTTGAAGGACGCGCTGGCCGGCAGCGGCGTGCCGCTGGGGGTGATCCACTTCAACAACTGCTTCAACATGTCGGTGGAACTGCTGCACACCGTGGCGCCCCATGCCGAATTCGCCACCGGCTACATGAACTACAACTTCTTCACTTCGGGCGAGTCGTATCCGGCGGTGTTCGGCAAGCTGCAGGTGGCCGGGGCGGCCAGCACCGAACAATTGGCGCTGTGGTTTGCCCAGGCAAATGACGCGCTGCTGGCCAGCAAGAGCCACCACCCGACGACCGGCGGCGTGGTCAAGTTGTCGCGTCTGCCGCTGATTGCCAAGCGCATCGATGCGCTGGCCATTGCGCTTGTCACCGCGCTGACCTCGGCCACGGCGGCGGCGCGGCCGGGCGTGGTGGAGCGCATCCGCAGTGCTATCACGCGTGCGCAGCAGTACGACACCGTGCCCACCCCCAAGCTCGATTCACCCGATGAATTGACCGACATCCGCAGCCTGGCCACCGAACTGCTGAGCTTCACCGTCAACCCCGTGCAGGTGCAGAAGGCAGCCAAGGACTTGCTGGCTGCGACCACAGGCATCAAGGCTTACGGAGCCAAGGCCAGTCCGTGGACCGCGCCGGAAGTGCTGTGGGACTTTTCTCGCGCCGATCTGGCGATGAACATCCTCTGCCCCGACCCGGCACTGCGCGGCCTGTGGGACTGGCGTTCGCCGTTCTACCTGCAGGTCAAACAAGACCCGGCCGCACCGCTGGTGCAGCCTCAGGTCATTGACTTCCTGAAGACCACCGCCTGGGTGCAATTCATCATCGAGTACCACAAGGACGTGCCGTTCGTCGGCATCCTGCCGGCGGCAATTCCGGACTACCCGATCTTCAATCGCAAGCACACGCTGCCACCGAATACCTAGGCTTCGGCAGCCGCGGCAGCCGCGGCAGCCGCGGCAGCCGCGGCAGCCCCGCCGCGCCCCACATCGGCCCCTGCGGACTTCTGTTCGCCGGGGTCGATGTCTTTGGGCAGCGCATTCATCGTCCACGAATCGTCTTGCTTGCGTCTTCTGGGCGGAGGTCCGGCGGCGTCGTACTGGGAACGTCGGACCGCTGCAATGGAGCCACCCACCGAAGCGAAAGACGATCCCATGAACTGGTTGCTGCTCAAGCCGATACGCCCCTTCATCACCCTGGCGGCGCTGGCGTCGTTGCTGCTGAACCTGGCGCTGGTGGTGCCTTCGCTGTACATGCTGCAGGTCTTCGACCGCGTGTTTTCCAGCCGCAGCATCGAAACGCTGGTGATGCTCGGCCTGTTCGCGCTGCTCGCCCTGGGCCTGGGCTTCTGCATGGACCGCGCGCGCCAACAGTTGCTGGCCCGCGCCGGGCGCGCGGTCGACGAGTGGCTGTCGGCGACGGCGCTGGCCACCGCGCTGAAGGACGCGGCGCGTCGCGATGCCAGCCGCCGCCCTTCTGCATTGCCGGACATCGCGCGGCTGCGCAACTTTCTCGCCGGCCCGGCGGTGCAGGCGCTATTCGACGCACCCTGGCTGCCGATCTACATGCTGGTGATCTTCGCGCTGCACCCGTTGCTCGGCTTGGCGGCGCTGGCCTCGGCCGTCATGCTGTTCACCCTCGGCCTGGTGTCCGAACGTGTCGTTCGCCGTGACGCCGAACTGGTGTTGGCCGATGGCCAGGCGGTCGGGAGACACATCGATGCGCTGACGCGCAACGCCGAAGTGCTGGTCGGCATGGGCATGCTCGGCAACGCGCTGGCCGAATGGGGCGCCAGGCACCACAGGGTGCAGCAGGCGCAACAACGCCTGAGCCGCTGCGGCGGCAGCCTGGCCGCGCTGGGGCGCATGTTGCGCCAGCTGGTGCAGGTGGCGCTGCTTGGCCTGGGCGCCTGGCTGGTGGTGGCGGGCCACGCCTCGCCCGGCATCATGATCGCCGCCACCTTGCTGCTCGGCCGCGCGCTGCAGCCGGTGGAACATCTGATTGCCGGCTGGAAGGCGCTGGTCGACGTACGCGGTGCCTGGGCTCGGCTGCAGCAACACGTGGTCGATGCGCCAGAGGCGACAACGCTGCAATGGCCGGCGGTGCGCGGCGAGCTGAGTCTGGAGCGCGTCAGCCTGTTCGCCGATGTGCAGCGGCCGCCGCTGATCAAGAACCTCAGTTTGAGCCTCGTCGCAGGTGAATGCCTCGGCGTGATCGGCCCCAGCGCGTCGGGCAAGACCACCTTGCTGCGGCTGATGCTCGGGTTGCGCCAGCCGAACGCCGGCACCGTGCGCCTGGACGGAGTCGACCTGGCGAACTGGCCAGCCGAACAGCTGGCGGGCCACATCGGCTACCTGCCGCAGGACGTCGAACTGTTCGCCGGCACGGTGGCGCACAACATCGCGCGGCTCGGCCCGCTCGATTCGCAGGCGGTGATCGCCGCCGCGCAACTGGCCGGCGTGCACGACATGATCGTGCGCCTGCCGCAGGCCTACGACACCGAGCTGGGCGACGGCGGCGCCACGCTGTCGGGCGGCCAGCGCCAGCGCATCGGGCTGGCGCGGGCCGTGTACGGCGCGCCGAAGCTGGTGCTGCTGGACGAGCCCAACGCCCACCTCGATAGCGAAGGCGAAGACGCGCTTGGCGCGGCGCTGGCCGGGCTCAAGCTGGCCGGCACCACGGTGGTGCTGGTATCGCACCGTCCCGGCTTGATGCGCCATGCCGACACCCTGGCCATCCTGCGCAATGGCGCGCTCGACATCGCCGGCCCGCGCGATGAAGTGCTGGCGCGGCTGAACGGCCAGACCGTGCACCCGCTGCGCTGCGCCGCGCCGGGTCTCGCAGCCGCCATCCAGCACACCGCCCAAGGAGCACAAGCATGAGCACCCATTCCCTGCCGGCGGCCGCGGCCACCAGCACGACATTCGCCAGCCTGCTGGCGTGCAGCCAGCGCAACGCCGAACAGGAGCTGGCGCTGCATCAGACGCTGCGCCACCTGTGCATGCCGCTGATCGCCGCGGCCGTGCTGATCGCGCTGTGGTGTGTCTGGGCGCCACTGTCGGGCGCGGTGGTGGCCAGCGGCCAGGTGCAGGCTGCGCTGGGCCGCAAGGTGGTGCAACACCAGGAAGGCGGCATCGTGCGTGAACTGCGGGTGGTGCAGGGTCAGGCCGTGAAGCAGGGCGACGCGCTCCTGGTGGTCGGCGATGTGCGCAGCGACGCCCAGCTGGATCTGCTGAACAAGCAGATGCGCGACGAGCGGCTGCGGGCTGCACGCAGTGGCGCCGAGCTGGCGCTGGCGATGTCCTTTGCTGTGCCAGCGGACGTGGCTGTGACGCCTGAGCTTCTGGCGCGCGAGCGGCAGCTCTTCGACTCGCGCCGGCGCACGTTGAACGAACAGCTTGCCGCGATGCAGTCGCAGGCCCACGAAGCGCAGTCGCGCATCGTCGCGCTAAATGCTCAGCTGCAGGCCGCTCAACGATCGACCGCACTGACGCGCGACGAACTCGGCATCAACGCGGAGCTGGTGGCCAGCGGCTTCATGCAGAAGACCCGGCTGCTGACGCTGGAGCGCAGCGTCGCCGACAACGAAGCCCGGGCCGCCGCAACCCGCGGCCAAATCGCCGAGGCGCAGATGCAGGTAGGCGCGCTGGGCAATGCGATGGCACAGGCGCGCGGCGCCTACCAGCAGCGCGCCGCCGACGAGCACAAGGATGCCGTCGCACGGGTACGCGAACTCGAAGACCGGCTGCGCCCGTCGCAGGACCAGGTCGACCGGCAGATCGTCCGCGCGCCGGTGGATGGCACGGTGATGGCACTGCGCATCGGCGCCGCCGGTACGGTCGTGGGGCCGCGTGAGCCGCTGCTGGAAATCGCGCCGTCCGAAGAGCGGCTGATCGTCGAGCTGCGCATCGACATCCACGACATCGAACACGTGCGCGTCGGCGACGCCGCCGAAGTGCGCCTGTCGGCCTTCGACACGCGCCGCACGCCGCTGCTGCGCGCCACGGTGACGGCGGTATCGCCCGACGCGGTGAGCGACACCGCCGGCAAGCAGTCCTGGTATGCCGCGCAGGTCGAGGTCGAGCGCAGCGAACTGGCGGGCAACCCGCAACTGAATCTCCAGGCGGGCATGCCGGCCGAGGTCTTTGTGACGACGCCGCCGCGCAGCCTGCTGCAGTACCTGCTCGAGCCGCTGGGCATCTTCGCGCGCCGCGCGCTGCGCGAGCCCTGAGCGGCGAGAACCACAGATCCCATTCGAGAAAGGAGGTGCCGAACACGCGACCCACAAGGACCGTTTCCTGAGTTTTCTTTTCGACTTTCACTTGACTACCGGAGCTTCATCATCATGGCCATCATTACCATCACTGGCGACAACAACGCCAATGTGCTGACCGGCACATCGGCTACCGACCAATACAACATCAACGGTCTGGGCGGCAACGACAACATGCATGGAAACGCCCTCAATGACACACTCGACGGCGGTGCCGGCGACGACCACATGGGCGGCGGCGCCGGCAGCGACGTCTACATCGTCGACTCGACCAACGACTTCGTTCACGAGGAGAACGGTGTCGTGGGGGGCGTCGACCGGGTCGACTCGTCGGCCACTTTCACGCTCACGGACGTTGATATCGAGAACCTTACGCTGACCGGCGTGGGCAACATCAACGGCACCGGCAACGCGGTGGCCAACACCATCAACGGCAACAGCGGCAACAACACGCTGCGCGGCCTGGGCGGAGACGACAACATGCACGGCGGCGACGGCAACGACCTGCTGGACGGCGGCACCAACGGCGTTGCGGGCGACCACATGGGCGGCGGCAACGGCAACGACGTCTTCATCGTCGACTCGGTCAACGACTTTGTTCACGAGGAGAACGGTCTCCTGGGAGGCGTCGATCGGATCGACTCGTCGGTGACTC
>Ga0163161_10001706_pt1 | contig 16121 bp, 15 predicted proteins | sample S45metaG_FD_129847 | JGI IMG/M metagenome (GOLD analysis project Ga0163161, IMG submission 129847) | Switchgrass rhizosphere microbial communities from Kellogg Biological Station, Michigan, USA - S4-5 metaG | ecosystem: Host-associated > Plants > Roots > Rhizosphere > Soil | place: USA... | reverse complement strand
CTATCTCCTCATCAGGCTAATCACGGTTTTTGACCCGGCTTTTTGCCGGGTCTTTTTTTGCCCGTTTTTCGGGCTTATGGCTTCAGGCTAATGAAGTCTTTAAGTGCTGCAAATTCGATGGCGCGGATAATATCAAAAGAATATCGCTTGGCAAGCGAGGCCCGGCCAGATTGGGGCAAACTAATGACAATTAGCACTTGAGAATCAATCGCACAGTCTCTAAGCTGCTTGCGCGTCATGGAGGACGCCCCCCGCCACACCCCGCAATTCCCCTCGGTTTCAGCCCTGCCTGCGTGTAAAGTAACGGCCATAAAAATCATATTCAGGAATCGATTATGACCGTGGCCAAATCTTCGTTCGACATCAGCGCCAACTTCGACAGCGGCAATATCCAAGTCATCGACATCAGCAACCCGCTCAATCCGGTTCTGGCCATTCGCCCGGACACCCGCAGCGCTCACTTTCAGTGGTTCCACTTCAAGGCCAGCGGCCTGCATGTTCATCAGGAACACTGGTTTCGCCTGGTCAACGCCAGCCAGTCTTCCTATAACAAAGCCTGGACCGGCTATCAGGCAGTCGCGTCCTACGACCACGTCAACTGGTTCCGCATTCCAACCAGTTTTGAAGGTGACAGCCTGCGCTTTTGCCTCGAAGCCGAGCAAACCCATGCATGGTTCGCCTACTTCGAACCCTATAGCCGTGGCCGTCACGACTGGTTGATCGATCAGGCTCTGAGCAAGGCCGGCACCGAATTGCTGGCAACCGGCAAGAGCGTCGAAGGTCGCGACATTCAGCTGCTGCGCAAAGGCACCGGTGCCGAAGGCCAGCGCAAAGTCTGGATCATTGCTCAGCAGCATCCGGGCGAACACATGGCCGAATGGTTCATGGAAGGCGTGATCGAACGCCTGGAAAGACATGACGATCCGGTGCTGAACAAGCTGCTGGCGAGTGCCGATCTGTACCTGGTGCCGAACATGAATCCGGACGGTGCCTTCCACGGTCACCTGCGCACCAATGCGATGGGCCAGGACTTGAACCGCGCTTGGCAGAACGCCAGTCAGGACGTCAGCCCCGAAGTACTTTTCGTACAACAACAGATGGAAAAGTATGGCGTCGACCTGTTCCTCGACGTACACGGCGATGAAGAAATCCCCCATGTGTTCACCGCCGGTTGCGAAGGCAATCCGGGCTACACGCCACGAATCGAGAAGCTCGAAGAGCACTTTCGCAGCCACCTTAAACACACCACCAAAGATTTCCAGACCAAGCACGGCTACACCCGCGACGAACCGGGCCAGGCCAACATGACCCTGGCGTGCAACAGCGTAGGGCAGAAATACGACTGCTTGTCGCTGACCCTGGAAATGCCGTTCAAGGATCACGACGACCATCCCGACAAAGCAACCGGCTGGTCGGGCAAGCGCTCAAAACAGTTGGGCAAAGATGTGCTGACCACCATCGCTGACATGGTTGATACCCTGCGCTGATCCCCTCCTCCGTCCCTTAGAAGATCGCAGCTTGTCTGCGATCTTTTGCTTTTTGCCATTCACACACTCGCGCAAACAGGTTGCAAAATAAAACCCGTACTAATACCGTGATCAAGGTTTTATTTTGAAACCTAAAAGGATGCGGGATATGAAACCTCTCAAAAGCAGCGCCGTTTTGCTTTTCTCTGTGGCCTGCGGTCTGGCCGTGGGCAACGTGTATTACGCACAGCCATTGCTGGACGCCATGGCCGAGGCGTTTGCCCTGTCGCCGGCGACCATCGGCATCGTCATCACCCTGACGCAAATCGGCTACGGCATCGGTCTGGTACTACTGGTGCCCCTCGGTGATCTGCTCAACCGGCGCCGATTGATCGTCACTCAAACGCTGCTATCGGCAGCGGCGTTGTTGATGATCGCGCTGGCGCCCAACAGTGCGTGGCTGCTGCTTGGCATGACCTTGACAGGGCTGCTCGCGGTAGTGACGCAGGTGCTGGTGGCTTACGCCGCCACGCTGGCGCTCCCGGCCCAGCGCGGGCGCGTGGTCGGGGTGGTCACCAGCGGTATCGTGGTAGGAATTCTGCTGGCACGCACGGTTGCCGGCGGCATGGCCGATCTGGCTGGGTGGCGAGCGATTTACTTCCTGTCAGCAGGGCTGACATTGTTGATGGCGCTGCTGCTGTTTCGCGTCCTGCCCAAGCATGAAGCTCCACAACCGGCGACTGGCTACACCGCACTGATTGCTTCGGTATTCAGTCTGTTCAAAGAGGAACCGGTACTGCGTCAACGCGCGATCCTCGCGCTGCTGACCTTTGCCAGCGCAATGGTGCTGTGGACGCCGATGGTGTTGCCGCTGGCCGCGCCGCCACTTTCTTTGTCGCACAGTGAAATTGGTCTGTTCGGACTGGCTGGCGCAGCGGGTGCGCTGGCCGCTGCACGCGCCGGGCATCTGGCGGATCGCGGTCTCGGGCAGTGGGTCAGCGGTCTTTCGCTGTTGCTGATGCTCGCTTCATGGCTACCAATCGCCCTCACCCAATCTTCGCTGTGGGCATTGCTACTCGGGGTGATCACTCTGGATTTGGGTCTGCAAGCGGTGCACGTCACCAGCCAGAGCATGATCTACAGCGTGCGCCCCGAAGCACAAAGCCGTCTCACCGCCGGTTACATGCTGTTCTACTCGATCGGCAGCGCGCTCGGCTCCATCGGCTCGACCGCGATGTACGCGTGGGCCGGATGGATCGGCGTGTGCCTGCTCGGCGCGGGCATCAACGCCGTGGCGCTCGCGTACTGGTGGCTGCCCCTGAAAAGCGGCGCACCGGCACGCTGCGCCACTCAAGCGAGTTAACCGCGGTCGCGACCGCGCAACATACTGTCGAGCACCTCGTCGCGGCGGATCCAGCCATGAAACAGCGCCGCCGCCAGGTGCAGCAGCACCGTCAGAAACAACAGATAGGCCAGATACCCGTGAGCCTTGCGCAAAATCGCGAACAACTGCGCATCAGCCGGAACAATGGCTGGCAACTGCAACGTTGTGCTGAGCATGACCGGTTCACCCGAAGCACTGATCATCGCCCAGCCCAGCAACGGCAACACCAGCATCAACGCGTACAGCAGCAGATGCGAAGCCTTCGCCGCCATCACTTGCCAACTTGGCAAATCCGCCGGCAGCGGCGGTTGGCGCGTAGTGAACCGCACCAGCAAACGGACAATCACCAGCGCCAGAATCGCAATGCCCAGCGGTTTGTGCAGATGGATCAACCATTCATGCCGCTCGGAAACCGAGGTGACCATGCCGGCACCAATAAACAGCATGGCGATGATCATGATTGCCATCAGCCAGTGCAGCAGGCGCGCCAACAGGGCGAAATGCGTCGGTTGAGTGCTCATGGACGAGCCTCCTGTTTGGCAGCGGGCAACTGGCTGACTTCGCTGGTGCGACGCAGATAGGAATTGGCGTAACCGGCGGAACGCGCCGCGAGCAACGGGTCGTCGGAGCCTTGAATCCCGGCCGGCAGCACCAGCGGGTCGTAGTTGATATCACGGCATTCGCCGCTCAGTTGTGGCTGGGTTTTTTCCAGCACCAGTGTGCCGGCGTTCAACACTTTGCGGCCGTCGGGCCAGGTCTTGCTGGCATCGTTCACCGGGTCCTCAGGATTGGCCAGGGTGATGTTCAACTGAAAACGCAACGGCGCAGACGCCAACCGCTGCACCAGATCCTTCTCGAGAAAATCGCCGCCCTCAGGCGCAGTGGCGCCCGCAGCGTCTCGCGCCAACGGCGTCATGCTCCAGCGCACGGCCTGTTTTTTACCGCTGGCGTCGACCAGATAAAACGCGTTGACGCTGTTGTAGGTTTCGGTGGCGTAACTGGCCGAGGGTTTGGCGGTCTTCACCCAGGTCAGAAACGGCACGGCTTCCGGATGCGATGCGAAGAACGCTGGCACCTTGCTCGGATCCGGTTTACCGGTGGCCGGATCTGGCGACTGTGCCTGCTGCAATTGATAAAACGCTTCAGGCGTACCGACCGGGAACACCGGCATGCTGTTCATCCCGGTGCGCCACTGCTGCCCGTTGGCCTGGGTGAATCGCAACGCCAGACTGCGAATCGGCACGCTGCTGTCCGGTGCATACGGATTGCCGGCTGGCAAGGCGAATCGCCCGACTACCGGGGTCTGCGGCTCGTTGAACACCTGCGCGGTAGAAAACGCCCGTGCCTCACCACTGCTCTCGAAATGCCCGATCACGCACACGCCTTTGGCGTGGTTACGGCGAAACCCGGGGTGCACGCCGTTGTTCTTCTCCAGCACATCGACCAACGCTTTTGGCGTCAGGCGTTGTGGGTCAAAGTTACCGTGAACGTAGGCAAATGCCCCGGCCACCGCGGCGACTACCACGGCAATGCCGCCCAGACGCAATATCAGGCTCGCCGCACTCAGTGGCGGGCGCTGTGGTCCACCGGGCGGTGCAGAATCGGGTGATGAACGATCAACCATGAAAAACTCCAGGGCCATCGGCCACAAGTAGGAAGAATCAGCAAGACGCGCCTCGTCCGGGTTTATTCCACGCGACGGTATTTATTTTTCCGAACGTGGAATAACCTCCAACGACGGGCGTCTCCCTAGTCCACAGCGTAGTGACTAGCAGAACTTCATGAGCGAATTCGACGAACAGTTGAGAGAAATCATTCCCAGATTGCGCCGCTTTGCCGTGTCACTGACACGCAACAGCAGCAGCGCCGACGATCTGGTACAGGCTTGCCTCGAGCGGGCACTGTCGAGTTGGGGCGATAAACGCGCCGACGGCGACTTGCGCGCCTGGCTGTTTGCGATCCTCTATCGGCAGTTTCTCGACGCCCATCGGCGCTCCCGACGCTATGCGCGCATGCTCGAATTCTTCACCGGTCGCGACGACGCCGAGCCCTCGGTCGAGCGCACCGTCATCGCCCAGTCGACCCTGCAAGCCTTCGATCGCCTGCCCAGCGAACAGCGCGCCCTGCTGCTGATGGTCTCGGTGGAAGGCCTTTCCTATAAAGAGGTCGCCGAGATTCTCGGCGCCCCGATCGGCACCGTGATGTCGCGCCTGTCCCGCGCCCGCCAGGCCTTGCGCCAACTCAGCGACGGCGAAATCAGCAGCCCTTCTTTGCGGATACTCAAATGATCAGCCTGCCTCCCAACGAGCGTGACCTGCACGCCTATGTCGACCACCAGCTCAGCGACGCCGACCGGCGTGTACTGGAGACCTGGCTGGCCAGTCACCCGGATGAAGCGGCGCAGGTTCGCGCCTGGCAACAGGATGCCCAGCAATTGCGCGCGGCACTCAGCGGCGCATTGCAGCAACCGGCCAACCCGGCGCTTGATCCGGCGATGATTCGCCAGCGCCGCCAACGTCAATCGCGTCGCCATCTGGCCAGCGCGGCGGTGTTGTTGATCGCGGTCAGCGTCGGCGGATTCAGTGGTTGGCAGGCTCGGGAAATGACCCTGGTGCGCCCGTCCATGTTGCCGATGACCGACGCCTTGCAAGCCTATCGCCTGATTGCCCAGCAAGGCATGCTGCCGGCTGATTACAAGGTCGACAGTGATGGCGACATGCAGCGCTGGCTCGACCGTTATTTCAACCGGGCCAGTCGTTTACCGGATCTGAAGGCGGCCGGGTTTGAACCGGTCAGCGGACGCCTGCTCAGCACCGACGAAGGCCCGGCAGCGATGGTGATGTATGAAGATGGCAACGGCCACAAGGTGAGTTTCTACGTGCGCCCGCCGGGGCCGAAGAACACTTTTTTGCCGCGTGGAAGCCGCAGTGATGGCGACTTGCAGGCCGAATACTGGTCGGGTGGCGGGTACAACTACGCCATGGTCAGCCCGGTCGATACGCCAGCGGCGCAACAGCTCAAGCAATCACTGCAATTCTGAGAACACCGCTGTTCTATGTAGGAGCTGCGGCACGCTGCGATCTTTTGATCTTGTTCTTAAGGGCAAGATCAACAGATCGCAGCCTCGTTTCACTCGACAGCTCCTACAAAGGATCGTGTCAGCTCAGAAACCCACGTCCAAAACCACATTGTCCAGATACGTGCCCGCCGGCGGCGTGGTCTGGTCGGTGTAGATCTTCGCGTTGTAGTTGAAGATCTGACTGCCCGTGCCCAAGCCGTTTCCCGGATTGACCTCGGCGTCGGTACTCGCCCGCCGTGCCGCGCCGACACTGCCCCAACGCGTGGTGCCGGCACTTTTGAAAATGTCGTAGGCCAGATAATTGCTTCCGGAAATCATCCGGCGCCGGCCACCGACACTCACCGCGTTCTGCCCGTCGCTCAGCCCCACGGTGTAGGCACTGCCCTTGGTGCAGGCCAGATTGATCGTCTGTCCGGTCACCGGGGTGAACGCGCTGACCACCGGCGCGCTGCCGAAGGCAATGTTCGGTGCGGTAATCGTACAGTCGTTGGACACCGTCAAGTTCACCGTCAACGACGTCGTGCCGTTGGCGATATCACGCCCGAGGCAAATAGCACCGATGCCGATGCCCGAACAGTAATTCCAGTTCCAGAAAATACTCAGGGTTTCGGTATACACCCCGGCGGCGACGTTGCTGCCAATGGTGGTACCGAGATACAGCGGCACCGTTTTCGGCGTCGTACCGTTGAGCAGGCCCAGAGCATCGATGATGCCGTTGCGCGCAAAGTCATAGGCAGTGCCGCGAGTCAGCGGATAGCTGGTGCTGTTGTTGGCGTAGATCGTGTAATTGATGACATCGCCGGTCGGCCCGACCAGACCACTTTGAGTCGATGAAACGGTGCCCCAGAAGTGGTCGTTGCTGGTCAGCAGGGACAGCAGCGAACCGGTGCAACTCAAACCCGCATTCAACGTGGAACTGGGTTGCGAAGTTGTGCGCACGGCAATCGAACTGAGCGTGCCAAACGCCGCTGGCGTGGTGCTGACCACCGAGCACGCGGCCTGCACCGCCCCGGGTATAAGCAGTGCCAGACATAACAGCCATCGCCGGAACATCATTGGCACACCAACGGGCCAATCAACGGCACCTGATCCTGATTCAGATCGACACTGAACTGCGCCTGACAGGTCTTGCCGTCGGCCAGCGTCACTTGCAACGAGTTCTGCGCCTGCAGGTTTTCCAGATACACCAGCCCATCCCAACCGACCACCGTCCGCGTCCCGCTCTGCTCATGCAGCACACCCGCGCCCAGCGGCAGTTCGCGCTGCTGCGCGTCGACCAGCACGATGCTCGCGGCAATCACTCGGGTCAGCGGAAACTCCAACAGATAACCGCTGCCACGCCGCACAGCGATGCGCTGTTCGACGTTGGGGCTGCGCACGTTGGCCGGCAGATTCAGTGGATCGATTTCATACTTGCCGCGGTAATAGGCACTGCTCCACGGCACCAGCAGATGCCCATTCTTGTCAGTCTGGCCGACCTGCTGATTTTCGTAGCGCACCGGAATGTCGGCAAAACCCTCAGTACTGACCACCACAAATGCATCGTCGATGCGGTTGGCGGCGAACACCTGACGGTCCATCCACACCAGCGAACCACTGGCATCGGCCCAACGGGTTTCGGCGTCGGAAGTACCGTAGACGCCGGCCTGCAACTGCACCGATTGCAGACGCCAGGTGACGTCGGCCTGACGATAATCAGCACCATCACCCTTGGCGTAGCCCAGATTGAAACCCACGCCGCCCTCAGTCGGCACCGCGCGGCTATAGTTGACCCGCTGCTGGCTCTGCCCGGTTTTACTACGATCGCTGCTGATCGCCAGGCTGCCGCGCAGATCGAATGGAATCACCAGTTGCGCCTGCACCGCCCAGTTGCTGTCGCCGATCTCACGGTTGGCCGAGAGGTAGAAACTGCTGTTGCGCCACAGCGGCTTGCTCCAGCTGAGGTTGAGCAGCCGCGTGCGCGAATCGTCCGCCGCGCGCACATCGAAATAACCGGCGCCGAGACTGCCCCAGCGGTCTAGGTTGAGGCTCAGGGTCGCTTGCTCGCTACGCCGGCTAAGACTGATGTACGGGCTGTCGACCACGGTCAGATCGGCGTATTGAGCGTGACGTTGCAGCCGCTGATAAGAAAAGCTGAAACGCTGGTTGCTGTACTGATAGCCCAGGCTTAATTGCTGCCCGCCCTCGCCGTCGAAGCGGCTTTGACTCATCGCGCTGTTGAGTACGCCGAAATTGCCCAGACGCAGGTTGCCGCCGAGGCCGCCCAGTGTCAGCGAATCGGCCGCTTCGGCATGGCTTTCCAGAGTGAAACTGTCGCTGATGCCGTAACGCAGGCTGCCTGAGGTGACACCCGGCCCGTAACTGAAATCCTTCAAGCCGTAGTCGCGACGCAACGTACCGGCGGCCACGGAAAAGTCGCTCAAGCCTTTTTGCAGCAAGGTGCTGGTGACATAGAACGGCACCGTGGTCGAGACCTGCCGACCGAGCGCATCAGTGGTCACAACGACAGCTTCGCCAGCGCCGTTGATGAACGGAATATTGGTCAGTGTGTACGGCCCGGGCTGCAAGTCTGCACTGCTGGACTTGTAGCCATTGATGAACAGATCCACCGAGGACGGCACCGCTGCTTCACCGGCAAATTGCGGCAACGGATAGGTCACCAGATCCGGGCGCACCGCGAAATCCCGCGAGAACTGCACGCCACCCAGACGCACCGAACTGCTCCACGGCAAAGCGCCGCTGATCACGTCGCCGGCCTCATAGGTAAGCATTCGCTCGTCGTCGGAGTAACGCCAGGTGGTGTCGTATCGCAAGTAGCCGTTGTCCAGCGTGTTGAGCGAGTCACCGGATAAGGTTTGCCGATACTGACCGGTGTTGGACAACGTGCCCCAGCTGTCGAACAGCCGCACTTCGTTCCACGCCGCCAGGTAAGTGCCGGCATCGTCAGTGTCGTTGAGGTACAGGTCATAGTTGAACAGCGCGCCGAAACTGCTCAGCGCCGGGGTGCGCGGATAGGCTTGTCGATTACCGATGAACTGTTCCGGCAGCCAGTCCGGCGGCACGTCCAGCAGCAGGCGTTGACCAACACTGTCGTAGTCAGAGTGCAGCCCCGCCAGACTGTCGAGATCGACCTCGGCGCCGAGACTGTCGGGCAGCTTCATGCCGGTTTCACGCAACGCCGTCGCCGGGACAAACAAGCGCCCGTCGCGCTGCTGCACCGCCACTACGCGCCCGGTATTCATCTGGTTGACCACCAGTTCCAGAAACAACTGTGCATCACTCACGGCCTCCATGCCGCTGGGTGGCGGCGGCAGATCGCCGGCCCCGGATGGTTGAATGAACATCAGGCAACACGCGCCGGTGATGAGCCACAACGGACGCTGAATACGGCGAACCCGTCCTGGGCTCATACGCGCTTTACGTCCGTCAATGGACTCAATCCTCCTGATACCGCTTGCGTCGACGCCAGATGCCTGCGCTACGACTCACTCACTTGGCTGGCGTGATGCTCTGCACCTGTGCCGCGCCATTTACTCGTACCTGCAACGCTGAATCACTGGTCAGCGGCGTCGGTGCCGGCCAGCGCATCACCGCACCGGGCAGCACATAACCCAACAACCCTTCGGCCAATGGCTTGCTCTGCCCGGCCTGTTTGATGGCCACGTCGGTCAGCCGGGCATGCACCGCGCCCTGATTGCGCACTTCGACATAGGACTTGCCGTCCACCGCCACCGTGCGCCAGCTCAACTGCGGCAGGCCGACACCTTTGGGATCCCGCGCGCGGCTGCTGTCTTCCTTGCTCCACAGCCCCGCGCCATAGGCAAACAGGGGCACCGAGTAACGCATCTGGAAGCGGATCGCGGCGGCGGTTTTGCCGCCGTCGGTAGTCGCTGGTTGCGCAGTGGGAATTTCGTCGATGATGATTCGATAGGCCAGTTCCTGCCCCGGCGGCACTTCCTTGGTCCGGGTCAGACGAACCAATTGTTTCTGCCCCGGTTCGATTTTCGCCACCGGTGGGCTGCCGATCACGTCGCGCTGGTTCTGGTATTGCTCGGCGAACCCACTCTGGCTCCAGCCGAACACGCGGATCTGCAGATTGGCGGTTTCGCTGCCGCGGTTCTCCAGCCACAGCGCACTGGCCTGCTGATCAGCCTCCAGCACCGGATCGATCGGCCAGATCAGCACCGAACTGGCAGCGTGTGCGTTGCTTGCCCCGAACATGACCACCGCGCACATCGCGCAACACACGAGCGAATGCCGTGACGTAACTGCCCCCATAAACCTGCTCCTTGTCGGCCATTCAACTTCGCCTTACCACGACAGTTGCACCTGCAACACGTCGCTGTACGTCCCCCCAGGCTGATTGCCCGGCAATTGCACCTGACCGTAAATCGGCAGGCTGATGTTGTTCGCATCGCTGTAAGCCACCGCCACACTCTGGCCAATACCCAGGCTCTGGCTGTAAGCCGCATCACGAAACAGTGCATACGCCACCCGCGCGCTGCCGCTGTTGACCTGCATATGCCGGCCGCTGCTGTTGTACTGGCCGCCATCGACGCTCATGTTCAGCGTTACGCCCGGCGTGCATTGCAATTGCACCCCGCCGGTCAGCGCGACCTGTACGGTGCCGGTGGCCAGTGCCGAACGTGAACCGAAATTCAGCCCGCCATAATTCGATACCCCGCCCACCACCAGACACCCGGCAGTGACCGTGGCGCTGACCTGAAAGCTCTGGCTGGTCGCGGCGGTCAGCGGCAGCGGTGCACTGCCCGCACAAAGCAGGAGCAACGCGGCGCAGCCATGGCAGCGCATGGCATCAGAACGTCAGTTCAACAGCGACGGTGTCGGTGTAAGTCCCCGCCGGCAAACCGGCCTTGCCCACCGCCTGACCGTAGAGGTTCACCGTCTGCGCGACACCGGTGCTGGCCGCAAGGTTGATGGTCCCGTCGATCGCCAGCAGTTGCGAGTGCCCGGCATCGGTGTACAAGTCGTACGGCACGTAATTGGCCACCCCGTCATACAACGCTCGCGTGCCGCCCGGCGACATGCCGTCATGGGAACCCGCGCGCACCTTGACCGTCGGCGTGGTGCCACTGGAGCAGAGAATCGACAGCGCCCCGCCACCACCGCCCAACACCTGCCCGGTGGCGGTGGTGAACAGGCTGTTGGCGGTGCCGAAATTCAACGCACCGAAGTTCAGCCCGGTGGAACCGCCGGCGCCGTTGACCTGACAACTGCTGATCAGGATCAGGCTGGAGGTGATCTGGCCAGTGACCGTGGTGGCGGCGTTGGCACTGGAAACCAGCGCCAGGCCGAGTAACGACAAACCTATCCTTGATGCAAACGTACGCATGGTGTCCGTCCTCTACGGGTTTACCAGTCGAGCGTCACCGTCAGGGTGTCGGTATAGACCCCTGCCGGCACCGCGCGGGTATTCGCCACCACCGAGCCAAATACCGGAATGGGTATCTGCGCACCGCTGGTGACAGCGAAATTGTGTTGCTGGCCGATGCTGTAGCTCCGGGCGCCGGAGGGATCGACAAACAGCTGATAGGGAAGGGTCTGGCGGCCGTTGCTCAGGCGCCGGGTGTTGCCGTCACCGTGGGTACCGCCATCGATAGTGACGGTGAAGCCGGTGACCGAAGGATTGCAGGCAACGTTGAGTGTACCGCTGCTGTCACCGTCGAGACTGGCCTTGATCGGTGCGTTCCAGGTGGGCCCCTGAAGGCCGAAATCGAGGGTGCCGAGGGCACTGACCGGGCTCTCGGGCGTGCTGGTATTGGTGACTTCGCAGCCGGCAATCAGGATCAGCCGCGCATTGATCTGCCCGCTCATCGCCGCTTGCGCGTCATCTGCGAGCAATGCCAGCGTACCTGCCACCACCACCATCCAGTGTTTGCCTGTCATTGCGCCCGTCCCTGCTCCTTCACGCTGAATCGATCACCGCGCTCATGATTGAACGCCTTCCTTGTGCACCCGCGTCCAGCGGTTGCCTTGATACCGCGATCACCAGGTAACCGTCACCTTGACCAGATCCGAATAACGACTGACCTGCGGCACCTCAGCCAGACGCTCGATCCGCGCATACAGCGGCAGTTCTACCGTGCCACTGTCCGGCACCCGCCCGCTGACTGGCACATCCACCACCAGCGGTACCCGGCGCGCCGCGTCCTGATACAAGCGATACGGAATCGGTTTGCTGCCGAACGAACCGGCCATGTAGCGGACTTCACCGACACCGCCATGCAAGCCGCCATCGACGCGCATCTGGTACGGCGTGTCCGGGTTGCACTCCAGCCGTGGCAGGCGCTGATTGGTCAATGCGGCAGCCAATGGCCCGGCGGGGTCATCGAGGCGTGCGGTGCTGCCGAAGTCGAGCACACCCAGTTGCTCAATGCCGGCGCCACGCTGCTGGCCGATCAACTGGCAGCCGCGCTGCACGTCAACGCGCACTTCGACTTGAAGATCCGCCGCATGAACAGGCGCAACGAGTAAAACCAGCAAGCCCATGACTACCTGTACATTCACTGCGCCGTTCCTTGTCAGCGATCGCTTGCGACGTCGTTTCTGTGATTGAGGTTAGCAATGGTCGACGATTCCGCCAGTCGATTGGATCCAGGGATCGCCCGAGATATGTTTCGAAAGGTTGGCAACACGTCGAGCCATGTCGCTAAAAATAGCTGTACATGCCGCACGAATTTGTCCAATAACCGCCCACTCTCGGATCGTCGCGGTGGCTGGCCAAGTCGGCGTCTGGTTACACTACGTTGCCGCGCTCCCGGGAGCCGGTCTTGACGAACACGGAGACGCCCACAGTGCCTGCCCAACCGCCGAAACGATCACGACTGATCCAGCGCTGGCCGGCGTTGCGCCGCTGGTTCGGCAAAGGTTTTCCGGCCAGTGCCGGCCATGATGCCAGTGCCCAGTCGATCCGCGATTACTTTCGGCAAAAGGCCAGTGGTCAGGGCTACACCCTCAGCCACAGCCAGCAGTGCGTCATCGATTGCATGGCGCAGCAGGCGAGTCTTTTGCTCGGCGCAAGCGCTCGCACACCCCAGAGCCTCTATTTGTTCGGCGCTGTCGGACGTGGCAAGAGCTGGCTGCTCGACGGTTTCTTTCAAGCCTTGCCGATCACCCAGAAACGGCGTCTGCATTTCCATCAGTTCTTCGCGCAATTGCATCAGGCCATGTTCAGTCATCGCGAGCACGACGATGCTCTCGAAGTCTCCCTCGACGAATTGCTGCAAGATTGCCGGGTGCTGTGTTTCGACGAGTTTCATGTGCATGACATCGGCGATGCCATGCTCATCACCCGGCTGTTCAAGGCACTGTTCAAGCGGCGGATCCTGCTGCTGGTCACCTCCAACTACGCGCCGGAAGGTCTGCTGCCCAACCCGCTCTATCACGCCCGCTTCAAACCGGTGATCGAACTGATCAATACGCGCATGCAGGTGATGGAGGTCGGCGGCCCGCACGATTACCGCAGCCAGACGCGCCATTCTGCACATCAGATCTTCACCCAAGGGCATTACGTATGGCCGGCGACGCCAGCACAGCGCGCCGCCCTCGATTTGCCATCTGCCGACGCACCAACCGTCACGCTAACAGTCGGCACCCGGCAGTTTCAGGCGCGGTTTTGTCAGGAGCGGCGGGTCGGTTTCACCTTCAACGACCTGTGTGAACAGCCAACGGCGGTCATGGATTACCTGGAACTGTGTCGACGTTTCGACCGCTGGATCATTGATGATCTGCCAGAACTGGCGCAATGCTCGATCGCCGCGCAACAGCGTTTCATCAACCTGATCGACGTGCTGTACGACCAGGACAAGCACCTGACGCTGCTCGGTCGACTGCCCTTGCGCGAAAGCATGGACGGCCATGTCATCGACCTGGCGCGCACGCGCAGCCGCTTGGGGCAGTTGCAAGAAGTGCACGGGACGATCTGAGCACGCCATTCCCCTGTGGGAGCGAGCCTGCTCGCGAAAGCGCCCTATCAGTCAAAACATCAGCTTCTGACACTCCGCCTTCGCGGGCAGGCGCGCTCCCACCAAGGGCTACTGAAGTTTCGCCATCTGTCCAATTCAAACCCGGGCTTTGCCGTTATCATGCTGCCCATTCCCAGCGCCCCAGCGTCGCTCCACTGAACAATAGCGAACACCAACATGCACACCCTTGCTCAATTGCGCGCCGGCGAGTTGTCGGGCATTACGCGTCTGGATCTGTCTTGTGGACTGACCGAGTTCCCGCGCGAGATTTTCGACCTGGCCGACACCCTGGAAATCCTCAACCTCAGCGGCAACCAATTGAGCAGCCTGCCGGGTGACTTGCATCGTCTGACGCGCCTGCGCGTGCTGTTCTGCTCCGATAACCCGTTCACCGAACTGCCAGCCTGTCTCGGCCAGTGCGCGGCGCTGACGATGATCGGTTTCAGGGCCAATCGCATCGTCAACGTCCCCGCTCAAGCGATGCCGCCTCAGTTGCGCTGGCTGATCCTGACCGACAACTGCATCGAAAGCCTGCCAAGCGAACTCGGTGAGCGCCCTGCCCTGCAAAAACTCATGCTGTCCGGCAATCGCCTGCAAGCGCTGCCGTTCTCGCTGAGCAACTGCCATCGACTGGAGCTGCTGCGCATTGCCGCCAACCGCCTGACCGAACTGCCGCAGTGGCTGCTCGCGCTGCCGAGCCTGACGTGGCTGGCCTACGCCGGTAATCCGCTGGAAACCGAGGCAAACGCCGCCGCGCTGGAAGCGACGCCGCACATCCCTTGGTCAGCGCTGCGCCTGGAGCAACGGCTGGGTGAAGGCGCTTCGGGGGTGATTTCCCGGGCGAGCTGGCAACGCGACGATGGCTCAGTGACGCCGGTCGCGGTGAAACTGTACAAAGGTGAAATGACTAGCGACGGTTCACCGCTGCACGAAATGAATGCCTGTATCACCGCCGGTCTGCATCCCAATCTGATCCGCATCGAGGGGCGCATCAATGGCCATCCCGACGGCCAGCAAGGCTTGGTGATGCAGTTGATCGACCCGTCTTTCCGCAACCTCGCCGACCTGCCAAGCCTGGCATCCTGCTCGCGAGATGTTTACGCCGATGATTGCCGGTTCAGCGCCGAGGTTGCGCTGAACGTTGCCAAAGGCATTGCCTCGGCGGCAGAACACTTGCATCGGCAAGGCATTACCCACGGCGATCTCTACGCGCACAACATTCTGTTGAATGGACACGGCGATTGCCTGCTCGGGGATTTTGGTGGGGCGTCGTTCCACGCGGTTGCCGACACAGCAGAAACACGGGCGTTGCAACGTATTGAAGTGCGCGCGTTCGGGATTTTGCTGGGGGAATTGCTGGCACGCATCGACTCGGGGTTGAGTGATGAATTGCGTGCGGTGCTCGAAGAGCTGGAGCGGCGTTGCTGTCAGGCGGAGGTGCTGGCGCGGCCGGGGTTTGCTGAAGTTAATGCGGTTCTGCGGCAAAGCTGACTGCTGCGCAGTCAATCGCGGGCAAGCCCGCTCCCACAGTGTCCGAGTCGCTCACAAAATGTGTGGACACCTCTGAACCTGTGGGAGCGGGCTTGCCCGCGATGAGGCCATCACCGGAGAAACAGATCAGCCCGCCAGGCCAACAAACATGTCCTGCACGTCATCATGGTTGTCGAGGCCTTCGAGGAACGCTTCAACCTCAGCCATCTGCTCGTCGCTCAAACCGCTCACCGGGTTCTTCGGCTGGTAACCGAGTTTGGCCGACAACACGGTGAAACCTTGCTCTGGCAGTGCTTTCTGCACCGCATCCAGATCGGTAGGGTCGGTCAGGAACAGCGTCGCGCCCTCTTCGCCCGGCTCGAAATCCTGCGCGCCGGCTTCGATGGCGGCCATTTCCGGATCGGCGTCCGGGGTGTCCGGCGAGGCTTCGATCATGCCGACGTGGTTGAAGTCCCAGGCCACGGAGCCGGAAGCCCCCAGTTGGCCCTTGCGGAACGCCACGCGGATTTCCGCGACGGTACGGTTGATGTTGTCGGTCACGCACTCGACGATCAGCGGCACCTGGTGCGGGGCGAACCCTTCGTAGGTCACGCGATGGTATTGCACGGTTTCACCCAGCAGACCGGCGCCTTTCTTGATCGCGCGGTCCAGGGTTTCTTTTGGCATCGAGGCTTTCTTGGCCTGTTCGACCACCAGACGCAGGTGTGCGTTGGTGG
>Ga0163161_10001705_pt1 | contig 16126 bp, 14 predicted proteins | sample S45metaG_FD_129847 | JGI IMG/M metagenome (GOLD analysis project Ga0163161, IMG submission 129847) | Switchgrass rhizosphere microbial communities from Kellogg Biological Station, Michigan, USA - S4-5 metaG | ecosystem: Host-associated > Plants > Roots > Rhizosphere > Soil | place: USA... | reverse complement strand
TTAAAAAAATAAAGAATAAGCGATATGACACTAGTAAATTTTAACAACAGAACCCGTAACACAGCTCCTTACTTTAACAATGTTTTTGATTCATTGTTTAGCGATGCAGTAACTAAAAACAAATTGGTTGATAAATCACCTAATGTGAATATTTATGAAAATGAAACTGCATATGTGATTGAGTTAGCTGCCCCTGGTTTAAAGAAAGAAGATTTTCAGATCAATTTAAAAAAAGACAACCTTTCTGTTTGGGCAGAAGTTAAAAAAGACGAAGCCCAGATAGCAAAAGATTTTACACGTAAAGAATTTGATTACAGCTCATTCGCAAGATCATTTAATTTACCAGATAGCGCTGATGGCGATAACATTACTGCCGAATACAAGGACGGTATTTTATCAATCAATATCAGTAAAAAAGACGATGCTAAATTACAGCATAAAGAAATTGTAGTATCGTAATAAAAATATTCTCGAAAGAGGGTTTTTCATAATAGTTTAGGTTTAAGTTTAGGTTTTATAAGGTTAATGCCGGATGGTATTAACCTTATTTTTTTTTGAAGCCCTCGGTATTGCCCAGCTATATAATCAGCATGTTTTAGACATCATTGTCCCTGAAATTGATTAGGGGTGAAGAATGGTTATGGTGGTATTTAGATTGATTTTAAGTTGCAATCTTAAAATCACCTTAATCTCATTTTTCGTACTTTTGCGGCATGGAGAGAGAAATTCTGGATACTAAACGTAAAGCACTTAAAATAAACCTTGACCCGAGGATTTACGGCACTTTCGCCGAAATTGGCGCTGGACAAGAAGTTTCCAGGAACTTTTTCAATGCAGGAGCAGCATCTGGAACAGTTGCTAAAACCATGTCGGCTTATGATATGACTTTTAGCGATGCCATCTACGGAGCAGAAGCCAATGGCCGTTATGTGAGTCAGAACAGGCTTTTACAAATGCTCGATCACGAATTCGGTTTACTTAACGAACGCTTATCAGGTGAAAAATACGAAAGCCGTACCTTTTTTGCCTTTGCAGATACCGTCACCACATTAAATTATAAACGTACCAACGAACCCCATGGCTGGGTTGGAATCCGTTTCCAAAGTGAGCCTGGAGGGATGCCGAATGAAATATTTTTCCACGTCCGTTTGCTGGATACCGATGTAAATATGCAACAGCGCGTGCTTGGTATCATTGGTGTAAACTTGCTTTATGCGGCTTTTTACCATTATCAGGATCCTAAAATTATGGTAGAATCGCTGGCTGATAATTTAACCATCGGTTCGGTAGAAATCGATTTGATCTCGGTTAAGGGACCAGCCTTTCCTGAAGTAGATAATATCTTGCTTAATCTGTATATGATTATGAAGGATTTCTCCGCAGCGGCAATTTTCGACGCAGATGCACACCCACGTCAAGCCAAAGATCTTTTATATAAAAAGGATATCATGATCTTGCGTACCAAATATGGACAGAGATCGTTGCCCAACTTTAATCTTTTTAATAAAGCTACCGATCAGTTTAAACGTACAAACAAAGTAGCGGAGGGGAACCTCGCGGTGATGATAGAGGTTTTGTTGACCAATGTTTTAACCGATGCACAAGAAACACCAGATGATATTGATTTAGAATCTGTAGCTAAACGTGCTCAGGAAATGTGCGATACGGGAAATATAGTGATCGTTTCGAACTTTACGCGTCATAACCGTCTTGCAAAATATTTGGCCAGGTGTAAGCCAAAAAGCGTTGGCCTGGCGACCAACATCAACAACTTAAAATTTGTATTCAATTCGAAGAACTTCACAGGCGAAAACTACTCAGGTCAGTTATTGAGCTATGTGAACGATATGTTCAATACCAATGTACGGTTGTTTGCTTATCCATTTCTGGATAAAAAGACCAATCAGGTTATTACAACAGCAAATATGCCAGTCACACCTGAAGCTAAACCTTTATTCGATTTCCTTTTAATCAATGGTTATATCACTGATATTAAAGATTATAATGAGGATGAAGTGAAGACAGTTTAAGAATTAATCTGTCGAAAATCTGCATTGCAGTGGAGCAATCCATTAATCGAAATTCGATGTGATTAGAAATTAAATTCATCATTTAATAGGCTACTTTACCCTTTTTTTGTTACAAAAGAGCCACTGATGCTAGTTTAGAGGCCGTTTCAATGCTTGTTTACATCTATATGTTTGCTTACCTATGTATGCAACCTGTCTTTAGTACTCAAATTTTTACTGATCCGAAAGGCCTCCAGTAAAATTTCTTTAGGATAATTGGACATTTCCAAAATTTTGATGGCATTTTTGGTCTTAAGAGGCCCTTTTTTTAATTTATGGTCAAAAATAAGTTCGTCATTGGCTATGGTTTCGGTAAAGTGATAAAGTGCGTACTCTTCTTCAAGAAGGTTTGATAATTCAATATCATGAGTGGCTACAAAAGTTAAATTCTGTTTGCGGTTCAAGTGGGATAATATGGCTTTTGCAGCAGCAATTCTTTCGACGGTATTTGTACCCTTAAATACTTCATCCAAAATAAAAAGATTTTGATCCTTACTTTCAACTGCATTGATCAAAGAAGACATCACATCTACTTCTTCTAAAAAATAACTTTTCCCTTGAAATAAATTATCATCGATTCTTATTGAGGTGTATAATCTGAAAAATGGTGCTTTATACTCTTCAGCAAAACAGGTATAAATCGTTTGAGCGAGTAACGAATTGATGGCTATAGTACGTAAGAAAGTTGATTTTCCCGACATATTTGATCCCGTAATCAATATGCTTTTTCCATCAAGCTTCAACGTATTGCCGATGCAGTTTTCGATTAACGGATGTTTAATTCCTTTAAATTCGACTCCTTTGTAAGCTTGGCTAAACTGAGGTTCGCAGGTATTTTCGCTTGCCTTTAGCGAAGCTACGGATATAGCCATATCAACACCACCGACGTATTGATAGAGGTTTAAGATTTCTTCCTGCGAATTTTCGATCAGTTTGATCAATTTAAAAAAGGTAAAAATTTCGATCAGAAAAGCGGCTTTAATGATCTCGAAGAGATAAAGTGGGATCTGGCTTAAATCACCCTGATTATTTCGACTAAAATCCAGGTAAAGAATGCGAATCCTGCTCTGAAATTTCTTAAAAACCGGAATGGCATTTTTAATGCGCTCCACTTCAAAGGGAAGTTTTTCTTTAACGAGTTTTCTCGAAACTTCAATTAACATATTTAGCTGAGATAGCGATTTGGTAAAAATGAGCAGGTGTCTTTTATTCCAATAGTTTAAATAGGTAGCATTAAAAGTAATTAGAAGAAGCGCCAGTATCAAACAAACGGATATTTTAATTGACAAGATTAGCAAGATGGCTAAAATTATCAAATCGATGGATAACCACTTAAACCATGATGGTTTTTCTACCAATTGATCATTTAACAGCAACACCACGGCATAACTATCGTTACTATTGAGTTTAATCAATTCGGCCTGGATTTTTTCCCTTATGGATTGGTTTGCTGTAAAAAAAGAACTCTGATCTTTTATTTTTTTAAGTGCTTCATGGTTATTGGTGGGTTTTGCCAGTTTGTTATAAAGAAATTGTTGACCGATTTTGCTGCTTGTGCGATCGATCTTTGCAAATAGCTGATCGAAATCAATATCGGCCATAGTTTGAGGAGAAAGTACGTGGAAAGTATGGTGCTTTACATAGGTGGCATACCAACTTGCCTTATCGAAATTGATAAAATCTGTTTTTACTTTCCCCCAATTTTCTTTAAGATCTTTTAATATTTGCTGCTTCTTTTTCCTTTTATCAAAATAGTTAAATAAGATAAGGAACAGTAATGCTGCAATTCCAAATATGATGTAGGTTATGTAATGCGCTGAAAGCATAAAATATACAGGATAATGTTTTTATTTTAATAATTTTTCAATTACCTGCCTGTAACTGTCACTAACAGGCAATTCTTTATCTTCTATAAATAATGCATTTTTTCGGATCGCAGTTACTTTATTGATATTTATGATAAAGGATTTGTGGATCCTTTCGAAATGCTCAGGCAATTCCTCTTCTATATTTTTCATACTCGAACGGACTACGGCCGCTTTCGGACTAATAGAAGTGTGAATCTGGATATAATCTTTTAACCCCTCCACATAAGTAATATCGTTGAAGTTGATCTTCATTAAGCTATAGCCCACATTCACAAACATATAATCCTGTTTAGGCAGATTGGATTGCGCCGCAGACTGCTTAAGTTCGTACAAATCTTTGGCTTTATTACAGGCTTTCATGAAACGGTCGAGTGATACCGGTTTCATTAAATAATCTACCACATCAAGTGCAAAACCATCCAAAGCATATTGTTTATATGCCGTTACAACAATTACCATAGGCTTTTTAACCAAACTTTGGATAAACTGTAATCCGGTAATGCCGGGCATCTGAATATCGATAAAAATCAGATCTATCGATTGTTCCTGCATGATTTTATTGGCAGCAAAAGCATCATCGCAACTGGCTACCAGCTCTAAAAATGGAATGCGGCTAATGTTATCAGCCAATAATTGTAAGGCCAAAGGCTCATCATCAATACCTAAACATTTTATCATGCCGTTAATTTTATGGTGAGGTGCACATTAAACCAACCATCCTTTTTTTCTATTTCCAATTGGTGGTTTTTACCGTAAAGCAAGTTTAATCGTCTGCTTACATTGGTAAGTCCGATACCCGATGCAGTATCTTTTACCTCATTTTCATCTGGATTGAATTTATTTTTTATAATAAAACTCAGCTGCTCATCTTCTGTTTTCAGATCAACAAATATTTTAGGCTTTTCGATCATCCCAACCCCGTGTTTAAAGGCATTTTCGACAAAAGGAATCAATAACATTGGTTCTATTTCATCAAATTCGCTTTCGATATGCATACTGGTTTCAATCTCTACCTTTTTTCCGAAACGTTGTTTTTGCAGGTCGATATAGGCCTGTAGATATTCAGTTTCCGTTTTGATGGATACTTTTTCTTCGTCTGTTTCGTACAGCATATATTGCATTAAACCAGATAATTTCATTACTGTTGGCTCCAGTTCGTTGCTTTTTAACCTTACCAATGCCACAATATTGTTCAGTACATTAAAGATAAAGTGTGGACTGATCTGCGAGCGCAAAAACGAAAGCTCGGTTTTCATGTTTTCCTGTTCGCGCTGTAAAGACCGTTTTTCTTCACTAATCCGGTCAGAAATCATGGTAAAGGCCGTACTTGCCGCAATGGTTAATAGAAATGTAGGGGTGTTAAACCAAAGTGTTCTGCCCAAGTTAAAGTTAAAATCGGGTAATAAAATATGGAACAATATGGAGTGGACAGTAATGGCAAGAAGTAAACAGGCCGCGAATGACAGCCCGTACCATAGATATTTTTTCGTGTAGAAGAAAGAAGGAATTAAAACCTTACTGTTTAAGTAAAAAATAGCAATCCAATAAAAGTAACTGATAAAATTTAACCGTAAAAACTGAGTTTCTTCGTAGCTGCTTAATGGATGAGGAGGACGACTTCTATTCACATTAATAATGTAAGGCAAAGTGATTAAAATAACCCAAACCAAAATATGAAGGGTCACCTTTATCCACTTTTTTGAGAAATTAATCGTCATTATTTTTTCTTTGGCGCTTTGCATCGCTAAGTTATTATTTATTATGTTTTTTAAGGTGTTTCATCATATCGAATTTTAAGGGCTACTGATATTATTAAAGATTAGCGCATCGGGACATTCACCTTTCAATAAAAGCCCCGGTGCTGTGTGCTACTCGTATCTTAATGCATCAATTGGATCTAAATTGGACGCTTTCTTTGCAGGGTAATAGCCAAAGAAAACACCCGTAATGGCACATACAACAAAGGAAATAACGATTGAGGACTCTGCGATTAAAATTGGCCAGTTTAAGAAGTAGGAGATGAGGTAAGCCGAACTTACGCCCAATATTACGCCAATAATACCACCGGTGATACTGATTAAAATGGCCTCTATTAAAAATTGCATTAAAACATCTTGTCCGCGGGCGCCAATAGACATGCGCAAACCTATTTCCCGTGTACGCTCGGTAACCGAAACGTACATAATATTCATAATACCGATCCCGCCAATGAATAAAGAAATACCTGCTATTGCAGTTAAAAGGACGGTTAACATACCACTTGTGGCGCTAATGGTACTTATTAATTCAGCCTGTGTACGCACTTGAAAATCATCGGTTTCTGCAGCTGTCAACCGGTGGCTTTGTCTCACTGCATCCGAAATTTCGGTGGTAGCCGCAGCACTTGACGCTTCAGTTGTTGCAGATGCATAAATACTTTGCAGATAATTGGTTGCAGTAATTCTTTTTTGTACGGTTGTGAAAGGGGCAAGGATGATATCATCCTGATCTTGTCCGAAATTACTTTGTCCTTTTGATTCTAACACACCAATGACCTGAAAAGGGATGTTCTTAAAACGTATAATCTGGCCAATCGGATTACTTCCATCAGGAAACAGATTATCGATCACGGTTTTACCTAAAAGACAAACCTTTGCAAAACTTTTGACATCATTTTCAGAAAACAAAATGCCATCTTTAAGTTTCAGTTGACGGATATTTAAATAATCAGGACTTACGCCTGTAATGGTTGTGGGCCAGTTATATCCACCTTTAATGGCTTGTCCGCTGGTAGATACTACTGGCGATAAGCCATTTATATTTTTCGACTGTAGCTTTTGAATCGCAGTGATATCTTCCAGTTTTAAAGTCTGGATGCTGCTTCCCTGTAAACGTACACCACCAGGTTCGTTGCTTTGCGGCATAATGGTTATCATATTCGACCCCATTCCAGAAAGTGAAGAACGGATGCTTTGTTTCGAACCTTCGCCAATCGCCATCATTGAGATTACCGCTGCTACACCAATAATAATACCCAACATGGTTAGGAAAGCACGAAGTTTATTTCGTTGCAATGCCAAAAAGGCAATCCTTAATAAATTTGTTATGGCCATGATTTCCTAAATTAATAATCATCCGATTCAGGCAAACTGGCCAAAGCCTCTTTTGCCGAACGTTGATTGGTGTTAATACTGTCTTTTTGGATCTTACCGTCCCTTAGCATAATCGTCCTGGTGCTGAAGGCTGCGATATCGGGTTCGTGTGTCACAAAAACAATGGTTTTTCCTTCTGCATTCAGCTCCTGCATTAACGCCATAATTTCGTACGACGTGCGGGTATCCAAATTTCCGGTAGCTTCATCGGCCAGGATCATCACCGGGTGATTCACCAATGCCCTTGCAATGGCCACACGCTGCTGTTGTCCGCCAGATAACTGACTGGGGGTATGATCAAAACGCTCAGCGAGTTTCACCGATTCGAGCGATTTTATGGCTCTCTCTTTCCGCTCATCAGCAGAAATGGTTTTGTTATAAAACAGTGGAAGTTCTACATTTTCCAATGCCGATGTTCTGGGCAATAGGTTGTAAGCCTGAAATACAAAACCGATTTTGGTATTTCTCAAACCGGCCAGCTCATCACGGTTTAAACTCTTAACATCAACACCATCCAGATGATAGGTCCCGTCTGTTGGTTTATCCAAGCAACCGAGAATATTCAGCAAGGTTGTTTTCCCTGAACCACTACTTCCCATAATGGTTACAAACTCACCGGCCTTAATATCGAATGTGATACCTTTTAGTGCCCGAACAGTTTGATCGCCCATTACAAACTCACGTTTTAAGTCGTGTATATCTAATATCTTCTGTTCCATTATTTCCTTCTGTTACCGCCCGGGCGTTTTGGCATGAAAGGACTAGATTGACCCTGACTTGCTGCCTGGCTCTTGCCCATACTTTGTGCCCCTGTAATCACGACATCTGTTGCTGCTAATCCTGATAATACTTCAACATGTGTATTGTCGTTTATACCTGTTGAAATTTTCTTTTGCACCAGTTCCTTTGCACTTTTTTGTACCCATACATAAGCTTCGTTTGCTGCTGCTGGTTTCCTTTCAGGATTTACCCAGGTCATTTGATATTTACCGGCCAAGGTCGAATCCGGGACATATTTTATCGCCTTTGTTGGAATGAGTAGCGCATTATTCACTTCTTTTGTAAAAATGGTAATGTTTGCGGTCATTCCAGGTTTTAGCTTATTCGCATCGTTCGAGGTATTGATAATCGTTTTATAGGTCACCACGTTCGATGAGATGGAAGGGCTTAACCTGATTTCCTGAATGGTTCCTTTAAAAGTATCGTTCAAAAAGGCATCTACGGTAAAAGTTGCCCTTTCACCTTTCGAAATATTACCTACATCAGCCTCATCTACAGATGCTTCTACCTGCATTTTGGTTAAATCTTTTGCAATACTGAAAATGGTTGGCGTACTGAAACTTGCAGCAACGGTAGTTCCTTCACTTACGCTTCTCGAAAGTACCGTACCATCAATCGGTGAATATATGCTGGCGAGTGATAAATTCTTTTGCGCAGAAGCCAGTTGAGCTTTAATGCTGTTAACAGATGCTTTAGAAGCATTGTAAGTGTATAAGGCATTGTCGTAATCGGCCTTGCTTACCGCCCCAACTTTGTACAGATTGCTCTGGCGGCTAAAATTACCCTGCTGGTAAACCAATGCACTTTGGGCACTCACCAAATTGGCCTCATACTGATTTACAGTCGCCTCGAATAAGGTTTTATCCAATTCGGCCAACAGTTGCCCTTTTTTAACTTTTGAGTTGAAATCGGCATAAAGTGTTTTAATGGTTCCCGATACCTGCGTACCTACTGCCACTGTATCAACCGGCTGTACCTTACCTGTGGCGGTAACATTTTCAGATATGTAACCTGTTTTGGGTTTCTCGGTTTCCAGAACCACCACCTGTTCTTTTTTGCGCAAAGCGAAGTACCAAACCGCAAACAAAGCTATCGCGATACCAAGGATAATGAATATTGTTTTCTTTTTCATGATTCAAATATTAAGTTGACTAGGCGGTAGCCATCATCATGTATTTTAGTTAGTTATAGGAACTCCTGTGTAAAAATTATAGATTCTGGTGTATAAGTTTGCAGTGTATTTTGCTTGTACAAAGGCCTGCAAAGCCTGTACATATAAATTTTTCTGTTGCAGGTTTTCTACAATATTGTTAGTGCCTTCTTTTAACGCCGCATTCGAAATCCTTAATGCTTCGCTTGTATAGTTAAACTGTTCCTGCGCAGCAGCATATTGACTGTTTGCATTTTGCACATTAATGTAGGCACGTTCAACATTTTGGGTCAGCGTGGTTTTGGTATCCAGAAGAGATAAACGCGCCTGTTCTATGCTGATATTTGCTTTTGCTACATTGGTTTTCGTTACCCTTCGGTCGAAAATTGGGATCGAAAGTGTTAAACCCAAATTTTGATAAAAGCTGTTGTTCAACTGGTAACCATAACCGCCTACATTATTGTTGCTATAACCTGTGTTCAGTGAACCACCTAAACTCAAAGTTGGGCGTAGTGTTGATTTGGCCTTGGCCAATTCTGTTGTTTGCAGCTGAATATTTATTTCCCCACTTTTAACTTCCGGACGGGTGCGCAATGCCTTATCCTGCGCAGAAGCTAAGTTATCCAGTGCTGGTGCTACTGATACAGTATCTGTTGTACTTACCTCGAAAGCAGTTGTTGTTGGAATTTGCAACAACTGTTTTAATGTTAAGATATTCTGTTGCAGTGTATTTTGAGCGGTAACTAAAGTGTACTTATCGTTAGCATAAGTAGCCTGCAACTGTAAAAGATCTTTTTTGGCAATAGTTCCGAATTTAAGCTGCTGTTCAGATTGTTTTACCTGTGCTTCACTGGTGGTTAACAGATCTTTTAAATAGGTAATATTTTCTCTGGCCAATAAAATATTCAGATAAGCCTGCGTGATAGAAATCGTAATATCATTTTTAGCGGCTTCTACAGATAAATTTGCGGTTTGCAGGTTTAGTTCTTTGGCTTTAATATCATTCTTTAAATAACTTCCGTTATATAAGGTGATATCTGAACTTAAGCCAAAACCACTGGTATTTTGTAATCCAGATTTGTAATTGGTAATAGCCTGCGATACATTTCCGGTTAAATTGGGAAGCACGGCCGATTTTGATGCAATTAAGTTCTGTTCGGCGGTTTGGGCATCTAATTTTAAGGTATTAATACTGATATTTTTCTCCTTTGCATATTCAATCGCAGTTTTTAAATCCCAAACTTTTGGGACTTCTTGTGCTTTAGTTGCATAAGCCGCTACAAGCAAAATGAATATGACAATATATTTGATGTATCTGCGCATGGCGAATAAATTTTGTGTCTCTTTTAGAACTATTGAACACAAAAATATATCCGGTTAAAAGGGTATTTGATCAATTGAGACGAACACCTAAAATGCTGCGACGAAAGCTGGAAACTTTGAGACCACTCAAAATTTGAGATTGAACACGCAAATACATTTACCGCGTTTTTGAACCACATTATACATCAAGACCAGCTGAATTTGTACATTCTTCTATCCAGTCACGATGCTTCGGGATCAGCATCTTTCCTAAATAAAGACCCTGAAATAAATTCAGGGTGACGACCGCATGAGGATCGTTTCTGTTAAACCGTTCGTAATGACGAGCCGCTTTCATTTACAATTAAGGTATGGTTTACCCCACATTTTAAGGCGAAGTTATTCCTTTGATGCCCCACAGGGAAGTCGAAGGCGATTGGGTAGCTGTATTCTTTTATCTTTTCGATCACAATATCATAAATGGTTTTACCAAATTCTTCCCCGGCATCATCCGGTTTTACCTTAAAACCACCAACAATTAATCCTTTTAAGTTTTTCAATTTGCCACTACGTTTCAGATTCCATAACATTCTATCGATGCTATACAGGTATTCGCCGGTATCTTCTATAAAAAGTATTTTATCCCTTGTATCCAAATCAGAATCACTGCCTGCCAAAGTTTCAATAATACTTAGGTTCCCCCCAACCAAAATACCATCCACTTTACCCATGCGGTTATTGATATTGATAGGAGCGGTGTAGCCCATTTGCTCACCAATTAAAGCATTTTTTATCGACAAAATGGTTTCAATCTGGATCGGCTCTGCTTTGTTCCAATCATCTGGAAAACTATTGCACATTTTGGAGTGGATAGAAGCAATGCCATAATTTTTAGCCAGATGGCAGTGTAAAACGGTAATGTCGCTAAAACCAATAATCCATTTAGGATTTCTTTTGAACAACGTGAAATCAAGTTTATCGATAATCCTTACAAAACCGTAACCGCCACGGGCACACATAATGGCTTTGATCGTGGGATCATCGAGCATTTTTTGGAAATCAATTAGTCTTTCTTCATCCGTACCGCCATAGGTAAAATCGCGTTTGCCAATCGTATCACCCACTTTTATAGTAAACCCCCAGCTTTGCATCTGTAAAACTGAAGGTTGTATCTGTTCCAGTGTAATAAATCCGGCAGGACTCGTTATCCCAATAGTGTCGCCAGGTTTTAAATAAGGAGGTATCTTGAATGATGCACTTTCATTTTCTACAGTATTGGCTAAAGTTTTAAAAGCGGGAAGTATAGTTGAAGCTGCAATAAATGAAGAAAGGAAATGTTTTCTGTTCATCAAAAATAGGAATGTCATGTGATCTGGCTAATATAAGATTTTAATATTCCGTATAAAAGAAAAGGGATTTATATCCATAAATCCCTTTTTTAAACCAAACAAATTAATCTGTAAAAGATTAGTATAATGTGAATTATATAAATAACCAAGAATGAAATAAAATGTTTTGAGATTTAGAAAAAAGTTTTACTATTCTGATCCGATAGCTACTGGATGCAGTGAAGAATCCATTACTTACAAGTTGATCTTTAATATGCTTAATGATTTGGATTGTTCATAGATATGGTTTTCAGGCCACTGTATTTGCTAGACAGCACTGATGGAAACGGAAATACTTTTTGGCTAAATGATATTGTATTGCGGAAACATTCCCAAAAAAATTGAAGTGGACAGCAGGAAAAACCCCTAACTATGAGCACCAAAACTGCGCTTCTAGGTATTGAAAAAACCAAATATGGGTCGGTTAAATTTCTTAAAAGGTAAAGGCTACCCATCGCGGATAGCCTTTGCTAACAACAAAACAAATATAAGATAACCAAATCTTGCCTGATTGAGCAGAATCAGGGTAAAGTGCTATGAGATACACTTCGCGGCCTAGTAATGGATTCGAACCATTGTAAAGAGTTTATGAAACTCCAACCTTCCAATCGGTCAACTGGCCAATGTTTTATATCTGCCTTAACGCTAAATAATCCTTTAACGCTAAAATCTGTTCTTTATTTAAGCTATCTTCATCCGCCGAAACCTGACGTTCATCTTTTTCCTTTTTTAGGGGGTACAGGAGATTCGGGTATTCATCTATAGCTGGATATTGAAAATAGATGGACATGTTTTTAGTGTTTAATGGTTTAACATATTTTTGTTATTGATTAATGTTGAGCAAATATAGAAATAAGTATATAATATCTATGGATTTAGTAGTATTTATTTTGAATTATCTTTCAACTTGTTCATTTTCAGTAAAATAATTTTTAATCCGGTGTTTTTTTATCTGAAAGATATTGGTGAATCAGATATATACTATAAACATGAAGCCGGTTTTTCTTTAAAAGTATGAATAGCCCGGGGCAGTAATCCCGGGAAATTATCGTCCATCTTTCTAAGCCCTTAAATTCAATTTCATAAAAGCTAATTATTTTAAGGATATTTGCAGTTCAAACATTAAAATAGTAATTGTGTCTTTAGATAAATTAAAACTTAGCAAACCACTTGTAGCGGCCATGACTGATGCAGGATTTTTAACACCCAAAGAAATCCAGGTCAGAACGATGTCGCGCATTTTAGGTGGACAAGATGTTATAGCGGTGGGACCAGAGGGTTCGGGAAAAACAACAACTTATGTTTTAGCTACTTTAATGAAATTGAAGTATGCTTTCGAGGAGGCGCCAAGAGCTTTAATTTTAGTGCCTGATGCAGAACATGTAGATCATGTTTTAGAGCAGTTTAAATTATTAAACCGCAATAATACCTTCAGGATTTTAGGCATCGACAGCCGTGGAGCTGTTGATACTCAGATGAACGAAATAACAGATGGTGTAGATATTATTGTTGCGGTGCCTGATCGTGCCCGTGCTCTATATTTGAAACTGGCGCTCAATACCAATAAAATTCAATTATTTATTGTTGATAATGCAGAGCTTATAGTTAAAAAAGGTTTGCAGTTACCTGTTGTAGAATTAGCCAACAGTGCCTATAAATCTCAGCATGTGGTATTTACTGAAGTGATGCACGAGAAATTAAACCATATGATTTCTCCTTTCATGAAGGATTCTGCAACAACAATTGAGGTAGACGAAATCGGAGAAAAGCAGGCAGAGGTTTATCAGCAGATGCTTTATCAGGTGCCAAATTTCAGGACCAAGCTGAATCTGTTAACCCTATTATTAAATGATACAGAGGTTTTTGATAAGGTGGTGGTTTTTGTAAATACACGCTTAACCGCGCAAACCGTTTATAAAAACTTTAACCATACTAAAGAAAATGAAATTAGTATTTACCGTTCTTTATTTTTTGATGATAAGGGTTATGATGATATTGAAGATTTTAAAGATAATCCGGAAGCCAGGGTTTTAATTGTAGCCAACGAGAATCTTGAAGAACTGGATATTCAGGGAATCCCTTTTATCCTGCATTTAGAATTGCCCGAGCAGAAAGAAACCTTAATTCAACGGATTGTTAAACATGGCGATGAAGATGTTGTTGCCATTACTTTTTCTACCGATATCGAATTGATCGAGGTGAAAAAGATTGAGCAGGCTATTGGTCAAAAGCTAGAAGTAATGGAATTGCCTGAAGATTTGAAAGTAGTTGATGCTTCCGCTAAACCAAAGAAGAAGAAAGGTGGGGAAGAGGAAGAAGATACTGATCGCGGGGCCGCCTTTCACGAAAAGAAAGCCAGTAACTTAAAAAACTACAATTATAGCGCCGGTACTAAAGCTAAAATGACTTATAAAAATAAGAAGGGGCTATCTTAAGGAGAGAGCGTTACCCTGAATTTATTTCAGGGTCAATTCTGCTTTTCAGATCCTGAAACGAGTTCAGGAGAAGAGGTTTCTAAAAAATAAATAAAAAAGCTCCTCAGAAATTAATCTGAGGAGCTTTTTCTTTAACCGCTCATTATAACTAGTATAAAGTAAACTCTACACGACGGTTTTGTTGACGGCCAGCTGCAGTTTTGTTAGTTGCAATCGGTTGGTCAGGTCCGTAACCTGTAGCTTCGATTCTTGATGCATTTGCACCTTGAGATACTAAATAAGCTTTTACTGATTCAGCTCTGTCTTTCGATAAACGTAAGTTTAACTCTCTACCACCAGTATTATCAGTGTGACCAGCTAATTTTAAGCTAAAGTTTTTCTCTACCAATAAAGCAGCAACACGGTTTAAAGTGGCATACGATTTAGAACGGATAGTTGATTTACCTAAATCGAACTCTAAGTTGGAAATCGCATCTTTAACTACTTTACGATCTTCTTCAGTAATTACCCTTGTTTCTTTAATGATTGTTTTTGGAGCAGCTAAAGGACATCCAGAACCATCAACTACTGTACCTGATGCAGTACCAGGGCATTTGTCGAATTTGTTTGCTACACCATCATTATCGTCATCACCCAGATCTTTGGCATACTGATCTCTGTCGCGCTGTGCATTTTGCTCAGCAGTAGATAAAGCACTTCTTAATTCAGCACTTTCTTCTGCGCTTTGTTTACGTAGGTTAGCCAAAGCACTGTAGTTTTGCAACTGAGGTTTGTCTTTGCTTCCCAATGCAAACTCTAAACCTGCGTGTGCATAGGCAAATCTGCTTTTAGGCAACGATTCAGGAGACTTAATGAAATTCACATCGTAACCTAAATCAATATTGATTCCCTTTGCAACACCTAGTTTAACACCAGCTCCAACAGGGATAAACCAACCTTCTCTGCCGTTACTTTCGCTTACAACTGCACCACTTGTGCTGTAATCAGACGACATATAACCAGCACCACCTTTTAAATAAGGAATTAATACTGCATTTTCGTTGTTGATGTTGATGTTTGCCACATTAAAAACCGCTGTTAAAGCTCCAGACCATTCAACACTTTGTTGAAAATCAGTAGTTCCGTTTGTAGATTTAATGTTGCCTCTTAAGAAATCTGCCTGCAAACCTAAAGATGGTAAAATCTGTTTTCTAACATTTGCACCATAACCGATACTTTTAAACTCTCTTGCTCTAACACTTCCCGATCCGAAGATGGTGTTAGGAGAAAGTATTCCGCCATGTACACCCACACTCCAGGTACGGAAAGATTTTTCTCCGAATCTGGTACCTGTTGTGGTACTCGTTGTGGTTGGCGTTTCCTGTGCAAATAATTGTGATGATAAACCTAATAAAGCAACCAACATTGTTGATTTTGTAATTCTCGTATTCATGTTCTTCTATTTTGTAATTATTAGTCTCTTAACAGTTTTTATATCGTACTGTTTTGCTTCGACTAAGAAAAAATCTTGCCAAAAGATAAAATTCACACACAAATAGCATGTTATCAGAAGATTAGCAAGTTAAAATAATTTCACAAAAATGTTACTTAAGAGGAGGCGATACCCATTATTTTGTATATTATTCTATACAGATCTACATTTCGTTATCGGTTTTTTTATTTTTCAAATGGATTTTTCTTTTCGTTTAACAGCATTTCCACGGTCTTTTCGATTCTGCTGAAACGAGTTTTTTCTTGTTTAGCCGTTAAAACCCAAAGTACATATTCCTTCCGGTGGGAATAGGCGAGTTGGTTGAAATACGCTAACGCTTGAGGGGAATTTTCCAAAACAACCTTTAGATCATTAGGAAGTTTAACCGTTTTGTTTACCGGATCTATATATTCGCCAAATTCATTGGTTTTGATATGTTCGTTCCTCATCCCAGATGGTTTTACCTCAGTGATGAATTTTAAACGTAAGGCCGTCCAGGTTTCGTTTACAGCTGCAGATGCGCATGGAGCTA
>Ga0163161_10001704_pt1 | contig 16131 bp, 19 predicted proteins | sample S45metaG_FD_129847 | JGI IMG/M metagenome (GOLD analysis project Ga0163161, IMG submission 129847) | Switchgrass rhizosphere microbial communities from Kellogg Biological Station, Michigan, USA - S4-5 metaG | ecosystem: Host-associated > Plants > Roots > Rhizosphere > Soil | place: USA... | reverse complement strand
GCGGAACGCATCATGGCGATCGGCGACCAGGAGAACGACCTGGTCATGCTGGAGTTCGCTGGCGTTGCGGTGGCCATGGGCAATGCGATCGATGCCGTCAAGGCGGTTGCGGATCATGTGACGACCAGCAACAACGAGGACGGCGTCGCGGTAGCGATCGAGCGTTATGCCCTGAGGCAGGCCGCCGGCGTCAGTTGAGTTCCTTGATCCGGATATTGCGGAACGCGATCTGGATCGGCGGCACGCCCTTGTCTTCCCCGCCTTGCAGTGCGATGCGGCCCTTATGGAACCGCGCGAAGTCCGCCATCTTGGCGAACTTCGTCTTCGCGACGAGGGCGGTCCATTCCGGGGTCCACAGCGTGGTGTCGACGGTCTTGTGGCCGTTCTGGAAGAACTGCACATGGCCGTGGTCGACGATGATCTCGATGGCGTTCCAGTGGCCGTGCTCGTTGACGTTTTCGATGTCCGAGGAGATCAAGTCGAAGAGGTCGCCGGAACGCTCGTACAGCGTGTAGCTGTCCGGCTTGGTGCAGACCAGGTCGGCGATCTGCATTTCCGGGCCGGTTTCCCAGGTGTACTTGTACTTCGGCGACTCCTTGACGTTGAACATGACGCCGGCATCGGCGCAGGCCGTCATCTTCCAGTCGAGCTTGAGGTCGAAGTTCTCGTATTCCTTCTCGGTGACGAGATCCGCGAAGTCGGCATCCGGAGCCTTGAGATCGCGATCGAGCTGGATCGCCCCGTCGACGACGCTCCAGTCCTTGCCCGTGCCTTTCTGGCCGAACGAGTGCCAGCCCTGCAGCGTTTTGCCGTCGAAAAGGGGCTGCCAGCCCTGGGCAGTCTCGGCGGGAGTCAGGGTGTTCTCGGCGGCGATGGCGGGGAGGGCGGCCGTGAGGCAACAGGCGATGGCGAGCGCACGAAGCATGATGACGTTCCGGGGAAGGGTAAGCGTCGAGCGTAATGGGACGAACCGCCGGCATACCCTGCCGGAAGTCACGTTGCGGCCAACTCGACCTGAGGACGGGGCCGAAGGAACGTCCTGTTCACGCGATCACGATACCGGATGCCGAGAATGCGATGCATGACCAACCCGCTACCCAGGTTCACGTCGGACGCCATGTGGGTCGGCTGCGCGGGCTGGTCGCTTGCATCGAAGGATGCGCCGTCTTTTCCGGGGGAAGGCACTCACCTGGAGCGCTATGCCAGGGTTTTTCCGTGCACGGAGATCAATTCATCGTTCTACCGGTCGCATCAGGAAAAAACCTATGCCCGTTGGGCGGCGAGCGTGCCGGAGGGTTTTCGTTTCAGCGTAAAGATGCCGCGTTCGATCACGCATGAGCTTCGCCTTCGGCAATGCGAAGCCCTGTTGCTGGCCTTCCTCAGCGAGGTGGCCGCATTGGGCCCCAAGCTGGGCTGCATCCTGATTCAACTCCCGCCGAGCCTTGCACTCGATGTGCGAACGGCCAGGGCCTTTTTCGCTCTTCTGCGAAAGCACACGCCATTGCCTGTGGTGTGCGAACCGCGGCATGCCACGTGGGTCACACCTAAGGGGGCGGCTGTCCTCGGCGAAGCGGACGTCTCGTATGTTTTGGCGGATCCGTCCCCGGTGGCTGGTGTCGAGCGTCCCGACGATCAGTCGCTGCTGTATCTGCGCTTGCACGGCGCGCCGCAGGTGTATTACTCGGCTTACGACGACGCCTTCATCGAAGGCGTCGCATCGCGGATGCGCCTGGCGCGATCGGAAGGCAGAAGCGCATGGTGCATCTTCGACAATACGGCGAGCGGTGAGGCCGTGCCAAATGCGCTGGCGCTGATCAAGCGATTGAGGCGCTGAGCAAGGCTTTAGCCCTTTCCACCTGGAGTCTTGCGACGTTTCGTGACCGGCCTTGCGTTATCAAGCGTGGAATCGTCTTCAATGTCGTGAGGAAAAACAGCCGATCGATAGAGCGACTGGGAAAGCACCTGAAGAATGTAGTCCCGCTTCATCCAGTACAACATGCGCTGGTATTGCGGAGCGTCGGCTTGGAAGAACTCGATGCTGCCGTCGTTCCTCTCGTCGTGGGCAAGGAAGCCGGCAAAAAAAGTCATACGAAAGCCTTCCCGCGTTGAAGAAGCTTTCTTCTTGCGAGACGATTCCCCTTCTGAAAAAGTCATCCTCACCACGATGCCGATCTCGATAACGTTGCGATCGTCGAACTTCTGTCCGGAAAGCGCCGGGGGGACGGCCTCGACTTTAACGACGGCCTCAACGGCCTCGACGTTAGGCGAAGTATTGAACTGAGCCAGCAGCACACTTTCGTCGAGGTGCATGTCCGCAAGGCGGGAGCCGATCAGGTAGTACTTTTCCATCGTAGACACGGCGTTCTCCTCAGTGCGGCTTTGTAAATGACTGCGGCAGGAGTACACGCGACAGCCCGGTAGCTTTAGGTCCCCATAGCTCGTCCGAGACCAGCGCTGCACGACGTTCGAAGAGAACTGCGGTACTGATGTTGGTCATCTCAGCGGCATCCACCGCTTGCTTGATGGCGAACTTGACGAAATCATTCAGCGACTGTCCTCGGCGACGAGCCGACACGGCAGCCTTTCTGTGCAGGTCCGTTCCGATCCTGACGTTAAACGTTCCCTTGCATGGTTTCTCTGGCACGACGTCTCGTGCTGCGCAGTCGGCAAGATACTGCTCAATGGCGGCGTGAAACTCCGTGGTGAGATCAGCAGGGTTCTCTGCCGAAAACATGATCAAGCTGTCGATGTCATCGACTTGGCCAACGAGGAGCATGTCCTCCGCTGAAAACGTGATAGTGGCGGTGAAGCCCTTGAAGGCGAGGCGGTTATTGCTGGTCATCGTAGTAGCCCCAATCCTGAAGTCGGGCATGCACGGCCCGGACATAAACAACGAGCAGTGTGGGCGGATTCCGGTTGTGTGGTTTGTGCAAGTGAATGACCCGCGACGGGTCTGTCGAGCTATGGAACGAGGCGCCGGACCCCGCTCCCGCATGCTTCTCGAAGCCGAGCTGTCTCAAGAGCGTACTCAGCTCATCCCAGGTGAAATCCCTGGGGTGGGTGCTCAGCCTCAGTAGTAACTTCCGTGATTTGGCTAAGCTTCCGTCTCCCTGAGGAGCGGGCATTATTGCCTCGGGGGGATAGGTTTTGCAACTGACATTCAGTTGCAAAAATAATGACCTGAGTTGTGGGTAGGTTTCCTGCAACGGCCCCGGCCGACTTCATGAAATCAAGTAAGTCACTGATCTATATGGACATGTAGGCGATGCAGGCGTCGGCGTGCCATTTCAGGAAGCTTAGCGGCCTACAGCCGTTAGGCGCGAACCCCCAAGCGTCGAGCCCAAGCGCCGATGATCTCAACGCTGCATCACCCAGCGTTCGCTGACCAAAGGCTGCGCGGCAGGCGTCTCATCCAGCGGAAAGGCAACAAGCCTCGTCGGCGCGGTGCGCAAGGCCGCACCCGGAACGAGCGACAGCCGCGCCAGGTCTTCGCTCGCCACGTCCACCTCCAGCGTCTGGTCGATCTCGGCGATATGGATGTCCAGATGCGCGATGCTTCCTGCGAGGTAGACGTGCCGCAACCGCGCGTTCCACGCGGGCTCATCCTCGGGCACCGAGAGCGACAGGTGTTCCGGTCGGATATACGCCACGGCTGACTGGAACCGCCCACCCGATGCGCCGGCCGGCAGGGACCATCCTCCCGCACCCCACGTCGTGCCGCGGCGTTGCAGGGCAATGCGGTTCGTGCGGCCGATGAACTCGCAGACGAAGGGTGTGGCGGGGTCCTGGTAGACGTCATGCGGCCTACCCACCTGCTCGATGCGGCCTTTGTTCATGACGACGATGCGATCGGCGAGCTCGAGCGCTTCCTCCTGGTCATGGGTGACGAAGACGGTGGTCAGCTCCAGCTCTTCGTGCAGCTCGCGCAGCCAGCGGCGCAGGGCAGTGCGCACCTGTGCATCGAGCGCGCCGAAGGGCTCGTCCAACAGCAGCACGTCCGGCTCCACCGCGAGGGCGCGCGCGAGCGCGACACGCTGGCGCTGGCCTCCGGAAAGCTGGCTCGGATAGCGGCCACCCAGTTCCGCCAGCTGCACGCGCTTGAGCAGTTCGTCGACGCGTGCGCGAATCTGGTCACGGGAAGGGCGACGTCGACGGGGACGTACACGCAGGCCGAAAGCGACGTTCTCGCGCACGGTCAGGTGACGGAACAGGGCGTAATGCTGAAAGACGAGGCCGACGTTGCGTTCCCGTGCCGTCGCCGCCAGGAAGTCTTCGCCATGGAGGGTGACGCTTCCCTCGTCGGGATAGTCCAGCCCCGCGAGAATACGCAGCAGGGTCGTCTTCCCGGAGCCGGATGGGCCGACCAGGGCGATGAATTCCCCCGACGCGATATCGAGGCTCACGTCGTCGAGCGCGGCGATGTCGGGAAAGTGTCGGCTCAGCCGTTTGAGAGCGAGTGTCATCGGTGATTCTCGGCGGCTTGATAGCGCCATTCGAGCGCGGATTTCACCGCAAGGGTCAACAGCGCCAGGAGGGCGAGCAGCGACGCGATGGCAAAGGCACCGACGTAGTTGTACTCGTTGTAGCGCATCTCCACCTCCAGCGGCATGGTGGTGGTCAACCCGCGAATGTGTCCTGAAACGACCGACACTGCGCCGAACTCGCCCATGGCGCGCGCGTTGCACAACAGCACGCCATAGAGCAGCGCCCAACGGATATTGGGCAGCGTCACGCGGAAGAAGGTTTGCAACCCGCTCGCACCGAGCACGCGGGCGACCTCTTCTTCCTCGCTTCCCTGCGCCTGCATGAGTGGAATGAGTTCCCGCGCGACGAACGGGAGCGTGATGAAGATGGTCGCGAGCACCAGGCCTGGCACGGCGAAGATCACCTTGATGCCATGGGCCGATAGCCACGGGCCGAACCAGCCCTGTGCGCCGAACATCAGCACATACAGCAGGCCCGAAACGACGGGTGACACGGAGAGGGGCAGGTCGATCAGTGCGCCGAGCAGCGCTTTCCCCCGGAACGTGAAACGGGTCATGGCCCAGGCAGCCGCCACGCCAAAGATGACGTTGAGCGGTACCGTGATGGCGGCCACCAGCAAGGTCAGCCGGATCGCCGCCATGGCTTCGGGCTGGTCCAGGCTCGTGACGAAAGCCTGCGCACCCTGACGAAGGGCTTCGACGAACACGGAAGCCAGCGGGACCACGAGGAAAAGGCAAAGAAATGCGCAGGAAGCGACGACGATCAGCACCTGGCCGATGCGTCGCGTGGCACTCACGGGCCGTCCGGACCGACGCGCCGTCATACGTGCTGCTCCGCCCAGCGCCGGCTCCAGCGCTGCAGCACGGAAAGAAGGACCAGGAGCACGAGCGAGAAGGCCAGCATGACCACACCCAGCGCCGCGGCGGTGGCGTAATCGAATTCTTCCAGGCGCTGGACGATGAGCAGCGGGGCAATCTCCGAGCGCAGCGGGATGTTGCCGGCGATGAAGATCACCGAGCCGTATTCACCCACGGCTCGAGCGAGGGCCAGAGCAAAGCCGGTCAACAGGGTGGGCAGGAGCGTCGGCAGGACGACCTTGACGAAGGTCTGCAGCCGCGACGCACCCAGGCTCTCCGCGGCATCTTCGACATCGCGTTCCAGCGACTGCAGCACGGGCTGCAGCGTCCGCACGACAAAGGGAAAGCCGACGAACACCATGGCGACAAGTACGCCCAGTGGCGCGTAGGCGACCTGGATACCCAGCGGAACCAGCCAACGGCCTAGCCAGCCGTTAGGCGCATAGACGGCTGTTAGCGCGATGCCAGCGACGGCCGTCGGCAACGCAAACGGCAGGTCGATGAGGGCATCGAGTATCCGCCGGCCGGGAAAGCGGTAACGGACAAGCGCCCAGGTCACCATCAATCCGACGACGACATTGATCGACGCAGCCAGCAACGCGCCACCGAAACTGAGCTTGAACGCCGCCAACGTACGGGGCGACGACAACAACCGCGGGATGCCGGCCAGCCCGATCTCGGAGGCCTTCCATGCGAGTGCCGACAGCGGCAAGAGCACGATGAGGCCCAGATAGGTGACGGTAAAACCGAGGCTCAATCCGAAGCCCGGCAAGACCCGTCGACGCATGGTCAGTTGCCCGGGCCGATCTGATCGAAGAGGGCGCCATCGGCGAAGAACCTGGCCTGCGCTTTCCGCCAGTCACCAAAGACCTCGGCCAGGGTGAACGTCTTTACCTTCGGAAACTGTGCGGCATATTTCGCGGCGACCTCGGGCGACCGCGGTCGGTAGAAGTTGCGCGCTTCGATGTCCTGGGCCTGGGGCGAGTACAGGAACGTCAGGTAGGCATCCGCGACCGCACGCGTGCCGTGTTCGGCGGCGTTCTTGTCGACGACAGCCACCGGTGGCTCGGCGAGGATGGTGACGGAAGGGATGACGATGTCGAACTGATCACCGCCGGCTTCCTGTTTCGCCAGGAGTGCTTCGTTTTCCCAGGCCACCAGTACGTCGCCGATGCCGCGCTGGGTGAATGTCGTCGTCGCACCGCGGGCACCGGTGTCGAGAACGGGTACATGCTGGTAGAGCGTCTTGACGAAGGCCTTGGCCTTGTCGTCGTTGCCGCCCGGCAGCTTGAGCGCGTAGCCCCAGGCGGCAAGGAAGTTCCAGCGCGCGCCACCGGATGTCTTGGGATTGGGTGTGATCACCTGCACCCCGGTCTTCACCAGATCGCCCCAGTCGCGGATCGCCTTCGGATTGCCCTTGCGGACCAGGAACACGATGGCCGACGTATAAGGAGAAGCGTTGTCGGGCAAGCGAGTTTGCCAGTCCTTGGCCAGCAGGCCACGGTCGGCGATGGCATCGATGTCGTAAGCCAGGGCGAGGGTCACGACGTCCGCAGGCAGCCCGTCGACCACGGAGCGTGCCTGTTTGCCGGAGCCGCCATGGGACATCTGGATCGTCACGGTGTCGCCGTGTTTGGCCTTCCAGTCGGCGGCGAAGGCCGTGTTCAGCGCCTTGTAGAGCTCGCGAGTGGGGTCATAGGACACATTGAGCAGGGTCACGTCCTTCGCCATCGCGGGAAGGGTCATGACCGTCGCAGCGAGGGCAAGAAGGGTGGGACGAAGCTTCATCGTCATGCTCCTTGGGTGCCGGATGACGTGGACTGGGGGATACGTCGATGTAGCTGGTCAGAGTGTCAGCGCGGCGTGAACTTACTACCAAACCCATGGTGCCTCTCCGTAGGGAGTAAACATCGCCGCCTCAACCTGGCGCTTCGAGTCTTCGTCTAAAGGAACCGTCAGCCGCCCGTAGTCGCCAAAGTCGATATGGATAGCGGTATCCGGAATTTCCTCGACTGAGGTGACGATCTTCGCGATCAGCGCGCAGAGTTCGTCTCTGTAGTTGGCTATATCTTCCTGGAAGAGGTTTGCCTTCGGCTCCGTGTAAACGGTCAATACGCTCCCATCAAACTGAAATTGAAAGTAGTCGAGAATGAAGGTCACGGCGGCGAGCTTCTGGCCGATCAGGGCTTCTCTCAACATCCGAGTGGCCTCATTCATGTCGTGCCTTTAGGGAAACGGCTGCGAAAGCATGCGAGTAAGATGCTCATCATGCAAATTATGGTAGACGATGTCCTTTATCCGCCATCCGTTGGGTGTCCGCACCGTGAGGTACTCCAGGCCTACCTTTTCCCCGTTGCCAGGATAGGTAAACGACACGGCGACACGATCGCCACTCAATGGCGTGATGTCCAGGTCGGACGCCTCGGGATCGTTCGAGGCGAAGATGGGGGTGAAGCCAAGATTGCAATCAGCACCCCGGTTTCGTTTTATGCACGCATCGTCGTTGACGAGCAGGGATGCCAGTGTCCTGTCGAAGTAGCGTTCCAGAGCTTTGCGAGGCTGCTGTGCAAGAGGCTTCCCGAAAGCCTTGTCTGTAGCACCCAGGGCCTCCCAGGCAAAATCCTTGTAGAGCTTGGCGACGACCGTCGTCGGGCCGGCTGAGGCGACGAGCCCGGCGCCTGGCGTCGACTGCGCGAGCGCCGCGGGCGTGGCGGCCAGCGCAAGCAGGGGGATGCACCGGAGGAAACCACGCATGCCGTCGTCCTTGAGCTCAGGGATATCTGCCCGGCAGATTAGCGCAAGCGATGCCGGCACATCCGCTGTGCCGGCAGCCTGCCAAGTCTTGGCAGGCACGTGGTGCTTAGTTGGCGTTGCCCTGATACGCCTCGTAAGTCGGACGCTTGAAGGTCAGTCGCAACGCGGACAGCAGGAAGTAGAGCCCACCGAAGGCCGCGTACGGGGCCAGCTTGGCGATGCTCGGCGCGTCACCGAACGCCTGGATGGTCATGAACACACCAGCCAGGGCCGACTGCCCGCCGCTGATCATCATGAAAACCTGGCCGCCCAGCTTGCGGCGACGAATGCCGACGAAGAGCTGGAGCAGTCCAGCTAGCAGGGCCCAGATACCGAAGACAAAGAGTCCGCCAGCATTGCCGCGGACGATCAGCGTGACGATCAGGACGGCAGCGGTGGCGACGCTGACCACGGCGTTGAGCCGCTGACCGGGATTGGTGCGCAAGCCGCCGGATCGCCGCGCATCGAGGAAATTGGCGAGCGCGTCCCACGCCGGGTAGAGAACCAGAAGGGCGCCCGAGACGATGGCCGGCACGCCCATGTTGGACAGGAGGATGACGAGTGCGACCCAGGCGAAGGACACGCCGGCGCGTAGGAAGTAGTAGCTGCGAAGGGTATGCATGGGGATGTCTTCAGGGAGAGAGTGCGCACCCTACTAGTAGGTAGGTCTATCGGTCAAGATGGCTACCCAATGTCTCGGTAGTGGCGTTCATCTTGAAATAGTTGCCTACTAGATGGTAGGCTACAGCCATGACGACCCAGCAGAAACTCATCGATTCGGCCCGGTATCTGATTCAGACCCGTGGCTACAATGGCTTCAGCTATGCGGATGTCGCCGAGCAGGTACAGGTGCGGAAGGCGAGCATCCATCACCACTTCCCGAGCAAGTCGGACCTGGCGCGCGCGGTGGTCGAAGAGTCGCGCGCCGGTATCGTCGCGCAGATCGCCCTGCTCGAAGGCGACGACTTCGACCCGGTGAAGAAGCTCGGTTTCTACACGGGCTATTGGGAGCAGTGCATCGCCGATGCGTCGGCGCCGTTCTGTGTTGCCGGCATGCTGGCGGCGGAGCTGCCGTCATTGCCGCCCGAGCTGGCGGAATGTGTCCGCGCCCATTTTCGTGACTTGTCGAGGTGGCTCGAAACGATCCTCACCAAGGGCGCCCAGCAAGGGGCGTTCCGGCTTCAGGGTGCCGCCAGCAGCGAAGCCGAGGCCTTTATCTCGCTGATTTACGGCGCCATGCTTACCGCTCGCGCGTTCGGCGATCCGTCGAAGTTTGCCGACGTCGCTCGCGGTGGATTGCGTCGTCTCGTGAGCACGGCGGCTATCCCGGCAGCGTAGGGCTGATCGGCTTGGGCCTTCGCATGATGGCGAAGGCTGCCACCCCGTAGATAACGAAGCCGAGCGGTACGCTCGCAAACCAAGCAATGAAGGTGAGGGGTGTGCCCTCGGCAAACGGATGTTCCGCCGTGCCGATATCCGGTGCGGGGACCAACGCCTGCAGAAGCCAGTTCTGCCAGAAAAGGACGTTCGACAAGGTCTCGTGACCGGCGTCGTCGGCGGCGAAAGACGAGGCAATGAGCAGAAGCGTGACCGTCACGCCGATGAGCGCCGACAACATGATTCGCTTGATCATGTCGCTCAGTGGCTCTTCGCCAGCGCTTTTTCACACGTCCGACGTGCCGACGCCGCCGCTTCGGGCGGCGACAGCGACTTTGCGGGGCCGCGGTACATCGTCTGGATGATCTCGATATGCGACAGCCGAACCACGAACGACGCATTCGGATCGGTGGCCGCGGCCTCGGTGACCGAGCGCTCGTCGAGCCCCTTGCTCCTGGCAACCGCGACCAGGGACGCGAAGTTGCCGCGCTCGGCGCAGACGTTCGGGGCAGCGGTGGCGGCCAGCGGCGCGGCAAGGAGGAGGGCGGCGAGGTACTTCATGGGCTGACCGAACGGGGTGGCGCGGCAGTATAGGGGAGGGTTGGGGCCCCTCCAACCGGGCGGGAATAAAACCGGTCCCCGGGCGATCTGGTCTGACGTGGGCACGCTTCCCGTGCCGCGAACCCGAGGTCCCAGCCATGTCCGTCCCCGCACAAGCCAGCTATGCCGCCTCGACGACTCACCCCACGTCGTACACGAAGGTCGCCGTCGCGATGCATTGGCTCATCGCCTTGCTCATCTTCTCGAACGTCGGCCTCGGTTTCTTCATGGAAACCTTCCCGAAGAAGGCCCCCGGTCACGACGAGGTCCTGTTCTACCATGCCTCGGTCGGCAGCCTGATCTTCATGCTCGCCGTGTTCCGCCTGGTCTGGCGGTCGACACACAAGCCACCTGCCTTGCCCGCACATATTCCCTCCTGGCAGCAGAAGACCGCCCATACGCTGCACTGGGTGCTGTATTCGTTGATGTTCCTGGTTCCGCTTACCGGTTACCTGCACCGCATGGCCGGCGGCCATCCGGTCAGTTTCTTCGGGATCGGCTTCCTGCCCGTACTGATCGGCAAGGACGAACCGTTGCGATTGCTCACTGATACGCTCCACGTGTGCCTGGTCTGGACGCTGTGTATCCTTGTGGTCGGTCATATCGGTGCCGCCCTGAAGCACCGCTTCTTCGACCGCGACAGGGTCATCCAGCGCATGTTGCGGGTCTAACCGGCATGGGGACGCAGTCATCATGATGTCGACAAGTAGCCGTGCGTTTGTCGATGATCTGGCGCTCAGCCATCTTGACGCTGCCTACAATCTCGGCCGCTGGTTGCTGGGTAGCGAGCAGGATGCGGCCGATGCCGTCCACGACGCCTACGTTCGCGCGGCTCGCTCCTCGGATACCTATGCCGGTGGCAATGCGCGTGCGTGGTGGCTCGCGATCGTACGCAATTGTTGCCTCGCCCGACTTGCCCTGCGCAACAAGGAAAAACGAAACGTTGCGATCGATGACAATCCCGTCGCCGCCGAGCACTGGATGCCGCGCGCGGAGGCGGACGAGATCGAGGAACGCCTGGACAGTTCCCGGCGAAGGCAGGTGATCACGGTCTACCTGCGTAACCTGCCGGAGCATTTTCGCGAGGTGCTCATCTTGCGCGAGATCGAAGAGTTGTCGTATCGGGAAATCGCCGATGTATTGCAAACGCCCATCGGTACCGTGATGTCCCGCCTGGCTCGCGGACGGGCACTGTTACAGAAAGCATTGATGGACAACGGCACGATGGAGATCCCTCATGGACTGTAAAGCTGCGAGTGAGCTGTTGCCGTTGTACTTCGACGGTGAACTGGATCGCGCCACGGGCCGTGAGTTCGAGGCACACCTCGACGAGTGCTCCGACTGTCGCGCCGCCTTGATCGAACTGGATGCGTTACGCCACACCTTGCGCAAGGACTCACCACGCTACGGTGCGCCCGATGCCTTGCGTGCCCGCATCGAGAAAGAAGCCGCGGCGGCAGCCAGTCACCAGGCACGTCGTACGCAGCGTCCCTGGCTGGCCATGGCAGCTTCATGGGTGCTTGCCTTCGTTGCGGGCGGAGCGACCTTGGCCGCGTGGAACCACGGCACGGGCCCCGTCGATGGGCAGTCGCAACTGACCCGCGATCTGTTTGCCAGTCATTGGCGTGCGTTGGCCGCGACATCGCCGATCGATGTCGTGTCGACGGACCAACACACGGTCAAGCCCTGGTTTGCGGGCAAGATCGCCACGGCACCCGTGGTGGAGGATTTTGCCACTGAGGGCTACTCACTCATCTGCGGCCGTATCGACTACGCCGGAAGCGAGCGCATACCGGTGCTTGTCTATCGCCATGGCAAACACCTGATCGACGTGTTTGTCTTGCCATCGACCGTGCGTTCGGGCGCCCCCGAATCGGTCCAGTTGCAGGGCTACGTGCTTGAAGCCGCGACCTTGGGCGGACAACCGGCAGCCATCGTGTCGGATATGGATCAGGCCGAGCTGACGCGCTTCAGGTCTCTGCTGAGTGCGTCGAAGTGAAGAAGAAAAGGGCGAACGGTTTCCCGTCCGCCCTTTCTCTCGTGCTTAGAATGGCTTAGTGCGTAGCGACCGCAGCCACCTGTGCCGCGGTGCCCGACGGAACCGCCGCATTCACCACGCCCTGCAACCGATTCATCTGCACCTTGTAGCCCGACGGCACGACATACGCGGTGCCCTCGCCATCAGCTACTTGCTGCGAGACGAAGCCGTCGCCGATGCCTTGCCACAGCAGGGCCTTTCCCTTGGCATTGGTCCAGAAGAGGTCGGCGAGGCCATCGCCATCGAAGTCTTCGATGGTGGCGACGGTGTAGCCATCCGGTGCCGCGATGGTCTTGGTGCTCGCCACCGTCGTGCCGTCCATTTCCCACCAACGCAGCTTGCCGGTGTCGGCGTTGAACCAGATCAGATCGGTCTTGCCGCTGCCGGCGATCTCGCCGGCGCCGACGAAGGCGAAGCCCGCCGGTGCATTGCTGCCGTCGCTCTTGGTGAAGCCACCCTGGCCATTGTTGATCCAGTACTTGATCGCGTTCTTCGGTCCGGTCCAGACGATATCCAGGATGCCGTCACCGTTGAGGTCCGCCAGGTTCGGGGTGAAGCCGGCTGGCGCGGCAACCGTCGTGGCCACGCTCTGTGCGCAGTCGAGGCTGTCGAAGCGCCCGAACTTCAGGGTGCCACTGCAGTCGATGGTCCAGAACGACAGCTTGCTGGTGTTGGCGTTGAACCAGACCTGCTTCGACTTGGCCGAGGCATCGACCAGGCCCGCGCCAACCAGGCTCCAGCCTGCCGGATACGGGAAGCGGAAATCGGCCCAGCCGTAGCTGTAGATCGCCAGGTTCATTTCGTGGGTGGTGGCGTTGTCGCTCTCCATCACCGTCTGGTTGGCCAGGGCGCCGTCGAAGATGTCGAACGGAATGGCCTTCACCTGGTCGCCCGGCACGAAGCCGTCAGCAACCTGCGAGCCCTGTTGCACGGGGACCCACGTATCGCTGTCGAGGACCGTGCTGCCGTTCAAGCGAACGAGGGTGGCGTTACCGGTCTTCGGACCGACCAGCAGCAAGGTGCTTTTGCCGTCGAGGACCGAGTTCAGGCCGACGCCGGGATTGGCACTGTCGTTGGCGCCGACCAGATCCCAGGTGCGTGGAATGATCTGCCCACGGGTCTGCTTCGCGGCGATGGCATTGGCCAGGTTGGTGACATTGACCGAGCCGAGGCCGGTCGCATAGTCGTAGCCCTTGTTCGTCTTCCACGCGGTGACGAGCGAGGCACGGCCGCCATCGCTGACAACGCCGTACTGCTGGCCTTTCTTGACGAAGCAATCGCCGGTGCCTGCGAAGCAGGGCACGTCGATATCGCCGACGGTCACGTCGTGGAACACGCAGGTGGTGTCGTTGGCCTTGCAGCCTGCCGCCGGTGTGGCGACCGTACCGTATTGCGTGCGGGCCAGACCGTAGAGCGTCGGGCCGACGTTGCCGAGGCGGTTGGCGCTGGCCTGATCGACAAGGGCTTGCACGCCGGCCATGGCCGGAGCAGCGAACGAGGTGCCGCCAGCGCTGTTGAACAGCGAGTCGGTCGGATCGAGGTAGTTACACGGCACGCCGCCCTGGTCGCTGTCGGACATGCAGAAGATCAGTGCATGCCCGTAAAGGCCGTTGGCCGCGAAGAGCGAGACATCCGGAAGTGCGCGCGTAACGTTCTGATCGATACCCGCGATGCCCTGCTGCCAGGTCGGCTGCGACCAGACGTAGCTCGGGCCACCGCTGCCACCGGCGGTGTTGAGGAAGCTCTCCCCGGCCGCCGAGTTACAGGCGTTGTTCGGATTGGCGATGCCGAGGACCTTGTCGAGCTGGGCGCTGGCGCAGGAATCGTTCCAGGTCTGCTCGGGGATGTAGCTGATCGCACTCGCACCCAGTTCGCCGTTGCCCGGCAACCAGTACTTCTGTGTTTTCTTGAAGTCATCGAAGTCGGTACCGCCGACGGCGATGTTATAGGGCGTGCTGCCCAGTCCATTCACGGCGATACCAAAGCTGGAGGCGACCTGGTTCTGGTCGCAACCGGCCGAGCCGGCGTCGCCGGTGGAGACGAACACGGTCACGCCTTCGGCAGCGGCAGTCGACCATAGGGCGGCGGCTTCAGCGAGATCGCCGACGGCGGCGCTGACGGATTCACACTCGCCGTAGCTCAGGCTCATGATCGGTGGCGGTGCATCCTGCTCCAGCAGGTTCTGGGCGGCCAGGAAGGCGCCGAAGTCGGCACCGCTGTCTGCGCAGGAGGCGAGGGTCACATTGGCGTCGGGCGCCGCGGCACCGGCCCACTCGGCATCGAGTGCAGCTTCGCCTTCATCGGCGTTCGTACCCGGATCCCCGCAACTCGTGTCGCCAGCGAAGCCCGCCGGATGGATCTGCGTGAAGACGCCCTTGGCGTCTGTCGGCAGGAAGGTGTGCCGGAAGGTGGCGACGTCGGCATCCAGCACGTTGGTGCGCTCGAGCACGGCGACGGTTTCGCCGGCCCCCCGCACGGGACTGGACTGGTTCCACAACGGATTGACGTTGTAGATCGTGCCGAAGTCGGCCGGCACCACGTCGTACTGGACATCGCCTTGATAGACGAAATTGAAGTCGGACGACGGCGCACCGGCGGTGACCCATTCGCCCTTCTTGTTGCGCTTGACCGGCTGCGCATCCTTCTTCTGCGGCTTCGGGAAGAAGTCGGTCAACGAGGCGACGCCGCTGACGACAGGGACCAGGGCGGTGGGCAGTTTCTGCTCGGTCGCGTTGGCGAAGTGCCGCTTGCCGTCCGCACCGGTGAAGTGGTGCAGGGAAGTGCCGAAGGCTTGCTGCACGGCGCTGACCGATCCGTTGAAGCGGATGAGCATGCCGTCGGCGGAAACGTTCTTTACGCCCAGGCCTTGGCTGGCGAGCCACGCCTTTACTGCCGTGATGTCTTTCTGGTTTGGCCCGAACTGCTCGCCGACCTGGCGCGCGGTCAGCCACTTGTGGAAGTTGGGCGAGGAGGGATTGTCCAGCGAGGCAAGGTAATTATCGAAGCGCTTCTGTTGGTCGTCGCTACGCTTGAGCACCAGGGTCATCGAGGAGATCACCTCGGTGGTGCCCATCGGCCCGGCATCGGCACTGCTGCGGACCCTGGCAGGCACGCTGCCTGGCAGCGTGGTCATCTGACTCTTGTCGACCGACTTGGTGATCAATGGTGTGGTGCTGGTGCTGCCTACCGTGGCGGTGGCGGCTGCGGCGTGCGCGTCGCATGCGGCGCCGGCGGCCACGAACAGCGCCGCACCGGCCAGCCAAGGCCTTGCAATGATGGATGACATAGTACCCCCGAAGGAAAAAGCCCGTAGTGCGTCGTAACTTCTTGCGCCCAGTCCGTGACGAACTGCCCCTTCGGCACAACGTCCGCACGACGCAGGTTCATGCGGACGCTCGACGATAGCTTTACATCCGTCGCAAAGTCACACACGCTCGACTGGCCGAGTTCTCACCGAGTTCTCACGCCGCGCAGCAAGGGGAATGGCACGATGATGTCCCGCATCCGCGACTGGCTTGCCAACACGCCGATCGACGATCCGGTCGACCGGCGCAATGCCGGCTTCATGCAGTTGCTGCTGGTCTTCGAGGGCCTGCGGATTCCTTTGACGAAGCTCTATCTGTTCGGACTTCACTGGTCGTACCTGCACGAGCATTTCTACGCCAGGGCGCGCATCGGAGCGTCCGCCGCGCTGGCTATCGACGTCGGCACCGATCTGGCGATGACCCTCTCGGCATGGGTGGGCTTCTACTTGATCCGTCGCGGACGATTCCCACCCGCCGTGGCCCAGTTCGTCGCCACCATGCTCGCGTCCGGCGCCGTGGCGTATGCGGCCTTCGGCTACCACGCCACCGATGGCAACCTCACGCTGATGATGATCCTGGCGCTGAGTGGCCTGATGCTGGGGCGCAAAGCGTTGTGGATCACCTATGCCGCCGAGGCGCTGATCCTGATCATGAGTGTGGATCCGCTGAAGGCCTC
>Ga0163161_10001702_pt1 | contig 16145 bp, 14 predicted proteins | sample S45metaG_FD_129847 | JGI IMG/M metagenome (GOLD analysis project Ga0163161, IMG submission 129847) | Switchgrass rhizosphere microbial communities from Kellogg Biological Station, Michigan, USA - S4-5 metaG | ecosystem: Host-associated > Plants > Roots > Rhizosphere > Soil | place: USA... | reverse complement strand
TTAAACATTTAGAGAGTTTAGGTGTTACTGTTACTATCGTATAGCGCATTCCACGCGAACGGTATAATCCAAACATTATAATTTGAACATGGAAAGAAAACGAATACACATTTTAGAGGATGATCAGGAGATCAGAAACGTTATTGAAATTCTATTAAAAGATGAGGGTTTCGAATTGCAGCTTTCATCATCATTTGCTGAATTAAAGAAAAATATCCAGGATGCAATGCCAGATCTTTTTTTACTTGATGTAATGTTACCAGATGGAAACGGAGCAGAAATTTGTGAAGATTTAAAAACTGATATTTTTACTAAACACATCCCGATTATCGTAATGTCTGCACAGAATAATAGTGAACAGAAAGCTATTGATGCATTTGCTGATGATTATATCAGTAAACCATTTGATATTTATGATGTTTTGGAGCGTATTAATGTGCAGCTGAAACGAAGCGCTGAAAATAAAACAAAAGTTTAATTAAAAATTAAGCCTAATAAAAAAAGGGAAACATTAACGTTTCCCTTTTTTTATGGATAGCGTTTATTAGCTCTGTTTTACATCTTGTGCTTTGTTGAACATTACAAAACGTTTAGAATCGCCTACGCGTTGAGGGACTGTTGCATTTGAAACAATGGCGTAATCTTCCGTATTCTTGTTTATAAAAATACCTGCACCAATAATGTTGTGGCTACCAATAACAATATCTTCCTTTACTGCAGAATTTATTCCTAAAAAAGAGTTACGACCAATAGTTACATTACCAGCTAGTATATTACCAGATAATAAAACATTGTTTTCTATCGTAGAGTGATGACCAATCCGCGCGCCGATAAGCATACAATTATTACCAATGCTTACAAAAGGCTGTATGTCGCAGCACTGATCGATAAAAGTATTGTGTCCAAATACCAAATCGGGCCACACGTTGGCTTTCGATGAAATATAATTTGCAAAACTATAGCCAGATTCACTTACCCTGTGGTACACGCTTTCCCTTGCACTGTTTCTACCAATGGCAATATGCATTTTATGGGTTTTTGGAGGGAAATCTTTAATCACCTGGGTGAGACTTAAAATGGGTAATCCTAATAGCATACTTCCTGCAGGAGGTACATACGCGTCATCAACACAAAAAGCAACAACATTATAGTCGCTGTCATTCACAAAGGAGTAACAGATAAACTCAGCCATTTTTCCAGTTCCATAAATAATAACTTTCATATTTAATTCTTGTTTTTAGGTTTCTAACGAATTTATGCATAAAACAGGCTTTTAAACCTTTCTTAAGCATACTGTACATATTTTGCTAATTCCTGTTTACAGCTTTCACAGTTGCGCATTTTTTTACTTTTTGCACTGCTTTAAAAGGATATTGCTTTTATGTTAATCGTTTTATCTGATTTGATCGCCAATAACATTTCGCTGTTAAGGAAAGCTCAATGGCGTTAAGCAGGATATATTTTTAAACAGTTAGAAATATGTTGTAAAACAGCTTGCACAGAATATGCGAAGCATGGCTTGATCATGGCCCGGTTAGGAAAAAATAATAGGTTAAGCAATAAATTTAGCCTTGGTAATCGGTAGCTTTTCTTTAAAATTTATAAAAATCATTTTATACCCCTGATAAATTGTAGTATTAAATAGCTTTTTTAAATGTTAAAACATTTTCTGCTGTTTTTTGAGTTTTACCGATTAAGATCTTATCAAAAAACAGGCTTTTATGAGTAAAAATACTAGCAAAATATTATACAAGTTACGCGTTGTAAAATTCACAAATGATGTGCAATTTATGAGCACTGTATTTAAAATACTGTGCATGCTGGTCATATTTTATACAATTTAAATACAACCCCAGTCTGTCTATAAAACATTGACACTTAATTGCATAGCTTAGTTCTCAATAAATCAAAACAAAAAACTAAACATTACTTAAGCTATGAAGAAAGTAATATTATTTATCGCAATATATACAGGCATTATCACCGGATGTGCTCCCAGAAGAGATCTTGTATACTTTAGTAACCTGGCTAAACAAACCAGCGAGGTGAAGCTTCAAGGTCAGGAAGTTAAAATTCAGCAAAACGACCTGTTAAGCGTAAGCATAAACAGCTTAAATCAAGAGTCGAATGTTTTATTTGCTGTTAATACCAAAAATGCAGGCGCTGACAACAATTATAAGGTAGAAGGTTACCGGGTAAGTAAAGACGGAATGATTAACCTGCCTGTTGTAGGTAATGTCCGCCTGGAGGGTTTAACCATTGAGCAGGCACAAGTTACCATATCGAAAGAATTGGATAAATATGTTAAAAAACCGGTAGTTGACGTCCAGTTGGTCAATTTTAAAGTAACAGTAATTGGCGAAGTGAACCGACCATCAACCTTTACTGTACAGGGAGATAATATCAACCTCTTAGAAGCATTAGGAATGGCGGGCGATATGACCGTTTATGGCAAAAGGGAAAATATTTTAGTGATCAGACAACAGGATGGTCAAAGGGTGATGAAAAGACTTAACCTGAACAATCAGGATGTGATGGATTCTCCATTCTTTTACCTGAAACAAAATGATGTGGTATATGTAGAACCTGATAAATCAAAAGCAATTGAATACAGCCCCAATACACGCATTATGCCAGTGGTAATTGCTTCTATATCAGCAGTTGCAGTATTAATCACAGCTGTTCTTCGTCGATAAACGTCTCTTAAAACATTATATCATGCTTAAACAAAGTACAAATGGTGGCGCAAAAGATTTTGCAGAAACTATGACAAGATTTGCCAGCAACTGGCACTATTTCTTAATCAGTATCATTATTTCTATGGCTGCCGTATATGCTTTTTTATACGTTACCCCACCAAAATATAAAGTGAGCAGCACGCTTTTAATCTCTGATGATAAAAATGGAGCAGCAATGTCCAACAGTACCGCTTTTAGTGATCTCAATATGTTTCAAACGGTTAAAACGGTTGATAATGAAATTGAGATCTTACGGTCCAGAGATTTGATTTTTAAAGTATTGAAAAAACTAAATCTAGAAACTGCTTACTTTAAAAAAGAGGGGATTAGAGAAAAAGAGCTTTATGGCAAAACATCCCCACTTGTAGTTACCGCTATCAGTTTAAAAAATGGTGCTTACGGAAGAAAAATTCACGTTTCTTATCTAGATGAAATCTCTTACATCATTCAGGATAGCCTAAAAACAAATATTGTAAAGTATGGCGACACCATTAATACTAAAAACTACGCAATTAAAATAAATAAGGGGCCGGCATATAAAACTGAATTTGGCAAAATTAAACTTCAGTTTAAAAACTTATATAAAATGACCGAGGCTTATAACCAGGTTTCATTAAAAATAGTTCCGGTTGTTAAAGATGCAAATACCATTACCATTAGTTTGAACGATGTGGTTCCCCAGCGGGGAATTGATATCCTTAATGATCTGATCGAAACTTATAACATCAATAACGTTAATAATAAAAATACCATTGCCCGTAATACCATTAAATTTATCGATAATCGCCTAAAATACCTGGTTGCAGATCTTACAGGTACTGAAGAGGACGTAGAAAACTACAAACAACAAAACCGTGTTACCGATGTTAATATGGATGCGCAGATGAATGCTGCACGTTCAGGAGAGTATAATCAGTTACTGGAAACATCATCAGTGCAGCTGAGGATATTACGGTCAATCGAAAATTATTTCAGAGGCAAACAAAGTCAATATAACCTGGCGCCAAGTGCAATGGGCTTAAAAGACCCGATTTTGAATTCATTGATTTCAAAATTTAACGATCTTCAATTGGAAAGAAATAGGATGTTACGCACCGCTAATGCAGAAAATCCTTTGGTACTAAACCTTAACGAGCAAATAGCAACCTTAAAAACCAATATCTTAGAAAACTTATCTAGTATTAAACAAGGTTTCGTTATCGAAAGAAATAACCTGAGCGCCAACTACTCTCAATTCGATAATAAAATCAAATCTGTACCTACTATAGAGCGTGGCTTATTAGAAAGAAGCCGCGAACAAAGCGTAAAATCGGGTTTATATAAATACTTGCTGCAAAAAAGAGAGGAAACTGCTTTATCGCTTTCGGCAACTGTTCCAACTTCGCAGGTGGTAGATAAACCGGCTTACAACACTATTCCTGATAGCCCTAAACAACCACTTTTATATCTGTGTGGATTCATTTTTGGCTTTTTTGTACCAGCTGGAGTAATTTATGCCAAAGGATTTTTTAACAATAAGGTACAGGATGCCAGCACTATTGAGCTAACCGGTGCCAAAATGCTTGGCGAACTTTCTCATAACCTGGATAAAAGCACCATCGTTTTTCAAAAAGACAACCGTTCTACGATATCGGAGCTGTTTAGGTACATCAGAATGAATTTAGGGCTGATGTCTAACAATATCGAAAATAAGGTAATGTTGGTTACTTCTAGTATGAAAGGAGAGGGTAAAACATTCTTTAGCGTAAATCTGGCTACTACATTAGGCATGCTTGATAAAAAAGTTGTTGTACTGGAGTTCGATTTAAGAAAACCTGACCTCTTGAATAAAGTTGGTTTAAAACAAACTAATGGGTTAACCGATTATTTAATTGGTGAATCTGTGCTAGATGATATTATTAAACCTACCAGTGTTTCAGATAATATATGGGTTATTGGATGCGGTCAATCGCCTGAAAACCCTGCAGAAGTAATGATGAGCCCTAAAATGGATCTATTGTTTAATGAACTGAAAGAGAGGTTCGATTACATCATTATCGATACTTCACCGGTTGGCCAGGTGGCTGATGCCTTTAGCTTAGCAGAATATGCCGATGTAAGCATCTACCTGGTGCGGTATAATTACACCAATAAATACCAGCTCGCCATATTGAAAGATATTTGCGAAAACAATAAGCTTAAAAATCCTATGGTTGTTTTTAACGACGCCAAACGGGAGAAAAGCCAGAAATACAGCTACGGTGGTTATGGGTATGCCATGGCAAACTAATGCTAGCCGGTTTTTAAAAGAGAATACCTTGCCCATTACCAAATAAACGTCCCCAAACGATTTAATTCTGTTTACAAGCAATAAGGCCGAGATGCTTAAACTTCGCATCTATTAGAGGCATTAGAAACTTGCAAACAACCCTCAATTGGATTGCCCTTTTGCCCAAAAAGCAAAATAAGATTTGAAAATAAAAATTGTCATGTAAGTGATATAGCGAAGCTGTATCCGGTGAGCAAACAAATTTAGAATAGTGTTTAAACAGGTTAACTGTGTAAAGCGGTTAATTGGTTAATCGGAAATACTAATTACAATTAACCGGTTCCTACAATTTAAACAATTAACCAATAATAGTCATGTAAGTGATATAGCGAAGCTGTATCAAATTGCCTAAAAATAAAACTATAACCTCATCAAAAAAATGGAATCTACAATTAACATCAAGCCCTCGTTCGCAAAAAAGTGGTTTGTGATCTATACCCGCCCGCGTTGGGAGAAAAAAGTTGACCGTTTGCTGCAAGAGCAAGGTTTCGAATCTTTTTGCCCTGTACGTAACGTAGAAAATCAATGGGCCGATAGAAAGAAAATAGTTAGCCTTCCTCTTTTTACCGGATATGTGTTTGTGAAAATTGATGAGCGCGAAGGTTACAAAATCAGGTATACACTCGGTGTTTTAAACTTTATTAATTACATGGGCAAGCCTGCAGTAGTTCGGGATAGTGAGATTGAAAAGTTGAAACATATTATGGATACCTACAATGATGTAGATGTGGTGAGTTTAACCGGTGTTTCGAAAGGAGACCGTGTTCGGATCAGTAATGGTCTCTTCCATAATCAGGAAGGAGAGGTGATACAGATTCAAGGCAAGCATGTGTTAATGTCATTCGATCATTTAGACTGTGCCTTAGTTACCAGAGTGCCAATAAGCAACTTAACATTAACCGTAAATACGCAACAACATTATGTATAACGCTGAAGATAACCTGAAGATGACGGTAATTGGCCTTGGCTACGTTGGCTTACCGTTGGCAGTAGAATTTGCAAAAAAATACAAGGTATTTGGCTTTGATATTAACCAGAGCAGAATAGCAGAATTAAAAGCCGGATACGACAATACACTGGAAGTTAATGAGTCTGAATTGAATGAGGTTTTAACCTTCGAATGCACAACTTTAAAAGGCTTGTACTGTACCAATGAAATCGAAAAATTACGCAGCTCATCGGTTTACATTGTTACAGTACCAACGCCTGTTGATAAAAATAACAGGCCGGATTTATCACCTTTAATTAAAGCGAGTGCAGTTGTGGCTAAGGTGTTAAAAAAAGGAGATATTGTGGTTTACGAATCAACTGTATATCCTGGCGTAACTGAAGACGAGTGTGTGCCCATTTTAGAAAAAGGATCTGGTTTGGTTTTCAATAAAGATTTTTTTGCTGGTTATTCCCCAGAGCGTATTAATCCTGGAGATAAACAACATACCGTTGCCAATATCCTAAAAATCACATCAGGTTCTACTCCCGAAGCTGCAGAAAAAATAGATGCATTATACCGTTCGGTAATTACTGCCGGAACTTATAAAGCTTCGTCTATTAAAGTAGCCGAAGCGGCAAAAGTGATTGAAAACGCCCAGCGCGATATCAATATTGCTTTTGTAAATGAACTAGCCATGATCTTTAACCAGATCGGTATCGATACTTCTGAGGTTTTAGCAGCAGCCGGAACCAAATGGAATTTCCTGAATTTTAAACCAGGCTTGGTTGGTGGGCATTGTATTGGCGTAGATCCATATTATTTGGCGCAAAAAGCACAGGAAGCTGGCTATCACCCTGAAATTATTTTAGCCGGGCGACGTGTAAACGATGGAATGGGTAAATATGTGGCTGATCAGATCATCAAAAAAATGATCGCTAAAAACATCCATATTGTAGGAGCAGAAGTGTTGGTATTGGGCTTTACCTTTAAAGAAAACTGCCCTGATGTACGCAATACTAAAGTAATTGATATTGTAAGACGGCTGGAAGAATACAAAGTTAAAGTAACTATTCACGATCCCTGGGCAAATGCCGATCAGGCCAAGCATAACTATGGCATTATCTGCGAAAATGGTTCATCAAAAACCAGAAAGTACGATGGGATTATACTTGCAGTAGCGCACGAAGCTTTTAATGATTTAAATATCACAGCATTGCGTAAACCGGAATGCGTGGTGTACGATATCAAAGCCGTATTGCCGCAATCAATAGAAACGGTTCGATTGTAAGATCATGAGCTTAACATATAAAGCGCGATCGGGCATTATATGGTCGATTGGACAGCAATTTGGTGTTAAATTCATAAGCCTGTTCGTTACCATTATATTGGCCCGCTTATTAAGTCCGGCAGAATTTGGCTTAATCGCAATGCTCTCTATTTTTATCGCTGTTGGTAATTCATTAATGGATAGCGGCTTAACATCGTCGCTCATCCGGACAAGAACTGCGGGGCAAAAGGATTTTTCTACCATATTTTTTTTTAACCTGTTTGGAAGCATCATTGTATATGGTGTTTTGTTCTTTGTAGCACCGCTCATTGCTGATTTTTACAGACAGCCATTGCTTACCAATATTGTTAGGGTTTATGGATTAACCTTTTTAATCAATGCATTTTTTAGTATTCAGAGTACTTTATTAACTAAGGAAATGAAATTTAAACTGCAAACGGTCATTCAAATACCTGCAGTAATATTAGGCGGTTGTTTAGGTATTTACCTGGCAAAAAACGGTTATGGAACCTGGAGTTTGGTTTGGATGAGTTTGCTGAGTGCAAGTGTTTCTACCATCTTACACTGGTTTTATTCAGATTGGCGACCACGACTGATTTTTAACAAAAAAAGCTTCAGAAAGCACTTTCATTTTGGCTACAAGATGACACTTTCTGGCCTGTTAGACACCATTTATCAAAATTTATACACCGTTATTATAGGTCGCTTTTATGCGGCAGCCCAATTGGGCTTTTATGCCAGGGCAGATAGTTTAAGTCAGTTGCCCATTGGGATTATTTCTACGGCAATTAGTAAGGTAACTTATCCTATGTTTTCAAACATCAGCAATGATGATGTAAAGCTTAAAATGGTTTACCGAAGGTTAATGCAGCAGGTGTTGTTCTGGAATGCGCCCATCCTGATTTTTTTAGCACTTATTGCTCAACCTTTAATCTCTTTGCTTTTAACCGATAAATGGCTGCCATCTGTACCTTATTTTCAAATTTTGTGTATTGCGGGCATCCTATATCCAGTACACGCATATAACCTGAATATTTTAAAAGTTAAAGGTCATAGCGGGCAATTTTTGAAATTAGAAATTATAAAAAAGGTGCTAAGTGTAATCGGTATTATCTGTGTTATTCCTTTTGGCATTATGGGGCTTCTATATTTTCAACTCTTCTTTACTGTTTTTGCCTATTATATCAATTCGACATATAGTGGCAAATTAATCAATTATCCAATTAAAGAACAGCTTCATGATATAGTGCCTATTTTAATGTTATCGAGCCTGTTAGGTATAGCTTGTTATTACCTAGATACCTGGTGTTTAACACATTATCACATCAACAATATTTTGCGCATTGCCGGCATAAGCATCATTTATGGCAGTTTTTACCTCGGCATAAGTAGCAGCATCAAACTCGCTGCACTCCTTGATTTTAAACAATTAATCCTCAAACAATGATACCTGTAACCAAACCCTTTTTGCCTAAACAGGCAGATTTTAAAAGCTATGTAAGTAGCATTTGGGCCAGACAGTGGCTCACCAATAATGGTCCCTTGGTAAATGAATTGGAGTTGAAGTTGCAACAATACTTAGAACTACCTCATTTATTATATGTTACCAATGGCACAATCGCTTTGCAACTGGCTATTCAGGCTTTAGACGTGAAAGGTGAAATTATTACCACACCGTTTTCTTTTGTGGCTACCACCAGCAGTATTCTTTGGCAAGGTTGCAAACCTGTTTTTGTCGATATAGATGAAGACACCCTTAACATAGATCCCAATAAAATTGAAGCTGCCATTACGCCTGATACCTCAGCAATTTTGGCTACACACGTTTTTGGAAATCCTTGCGATATTGAAGCGATAGACCGCATTGCAAAAAAACATGGACTAAAGGTAATTTATGATGCCGCCCATTGTTTTGGTACAAAATATAAAGGTAAATCTGTCTTCGCTTATGGCGATGTAAGTACAACCAGCTTCCATGCCACTAAATTGTTTCATACTATTGAAGGTGGGGCTGTTTTTACTCAAAATCCTGAAACATTAAAGAGAATGGCGCTGATGCGTAATTTCGGTTATAGTGGGGTAGATACTTTTTCGGAGATCGGAACTAATGCTAAAAACTCTGAGTTTCACGCTGCAATGGGGCTTTGTAACCTAAAACATATCGATCAGATTTTAAGTAAACGCAAAGAACTATCCCAGCATTACGAAATGCGCCTGAATAAAATTGATGCCCAGTTTCAGGTTATTCAGGCCGATACGGAATTTAATTATGCATACTATCCTGTAATTTTTAAATCGGAAGAAGTTATGCTCGATTGCATGAAACAGTTAGAGCTGGTTCAGGTGTATTGCAGGAGATATTTTTACCCGTCGTTATCGGCCTTGCCATACATTGATAAAGTAAATATGCCGATATGTGATTCTATTTCTAAACGCATTATGTGTTTGCCACTTTACCATACTTTAACCAGCGCCGATCAGGATTTGGTAGTCAGGATTATTTTGAGAACTCAGAATTACCGCAAAAAACAAGTGCTTAAACTCGCCGATTATGGCGCCATGGTTAATGGCAGCATTGGCATGGTAGTTAATGGCAATTAAAAACATCATTTATTATGAAAGAAGATAATAATGAAGTGATGGTGAGCATTTTTTGCATAACCTATAACCATAATAAATTTATTGCCAAAGCATTAGATGGTTTTCTGATGCAGAAGTGCAATTTTAAAACAGAAATTATTATAGGGGATGATTGTTCTACCGATGGAACCACAGAGATTATTGATGAATATGTTGCCAAACATCCCGATAAAATTAAGCGTTTAAAAGCGCCAAAGAATATCGGTGCTACACAAAACGTAATTCGGGTTGCGCTAGAAACTAAAGGCAAATACGTAGCCACATGCGATGGTGATGACTATTGGCTAGACCCATATAAACTGCAGAAACAGGTAGATTTTTTAGAAAATAATCCTGAATATGTAATGTGCTGCCATTATACACGCGAAATCAATTTTGATGATACTGAGCTGTTTTACATGGACTTTAACCCTGTTCCCTTGCAGTATAGCTTTAGTGATCTGATTGTAAATAGGCAAGTAGAAACTTGTACCGCAACTATTGTTTACCGCAACATTGAAGCCATTAGAAATCTTTATAAAAACGATTGGTTTTTAAAGTGCAATGCCTGCGATAAACTGTTGAAACTCTATTGCACCTGGGTAACCGGTAAAAAAATATACGTTTTACCCGAAGTAATGAGTTGTTACAGGCGTCATCCCGGAGGTATTTGGAGTCCGGTGGCTTATATTCCATTAAAGAAGATGCAACTGAGCGATTTCTATATCATCATTAAAATTTTCACCTATACTGGTTTACAGAAAGTTAAACTGTTGAACTTCTACCTCAGAAAATACTTCCTTTTCGAAGTGAAGTATAAAACCTTTGGAAACGCTTTCCGGACCATTAGAACCATTGTAAATTAATTCGTAATGACTACTAAATTATGCTTTGTAATCAACAGTTTGGAAGGTGGCGGAGCTGAAAGGGTAATTAGTAATCTGGCTAATCACTTTAGTGATAAAAACTGCAGTGTTACAATGATTTGCCTTAATACAGCTCAAGTTAAATATCAGATTAATAAATCGGTTAAAATTGTGAATCTGGTAGAAAGGAAAGATAGTCAAAATCTCTTAAACAGGATTAGATATGCTTACTTAACTTTTTACAGATTACTTTCTTTATTAAAGAAAGAAAAACCAGATTGTACCATTTGTTTTATGACATCTGCGAATATTTGGGCAGGTTTATGCTGTATGATTTTAGGTTTGCCTTATCTGGTTTCTGAAAGAACTGCCCTAAACAGCACCATACAGCAATACAACAGATTCCTACAATGGTTTATATTTCATATTTATAGAAAATCAAAGGCCATTGTGCTCCCGGCTTTTGGAATGTTTAAAGGATTTAAAAGGATTAGGCAATTCGAAAAACTGAATAATTTTGAAACCATCCACAATCCGATCAATCAGTTTGTAAAGCCCAATAAAGATACCGTAAACGATAAAGCATTTATACTTTCTGTTGGAAGATTAAGTCACGAAAAAGGTTTCGACCTGCTTATTGATGCTTATAGCCACTTACAACTACCCGATGTTGATCTTTTAATCTCGGGTGAAGGACCTGAAAGACAAAACCTCGAAAAGCAGATTAAGGATTTAAATTTAACAGGTAAAGTTAAATTGATCGGCTTTAAATCGAACCTGCAGGATTATTATGCGCAGGCAGAGGTCTTTGTGCTCTCATCCAGAAATGAAGGTTATCCCAATGTACTGGTAGAGGCTATGGGAATGGGCTGTGCCTGCGTAGCAATGGACTGTGAATTTGGCCCGTCAGAGATTATTGAACATGGAATTAACGGACTTCTGGTTGCTAAAGAAGATATAGTAGGACTTTCATTGTCTATCGATAAGATACTTAATAGCAGCGATTTAAAAAATAAATTTTCAGCAAAAGCAAAATCGATCAATAAAACAAATTCCATTGAACTCATTTCTGCCAATTGGGAGCAACTCATCATGTCATGATTAAAAAAATAATGTTTCTCTTTTTGTTGTTTGCCTATGTTTATGCAACAACATTCAACATCTTCATGACCGGGGTTTTCAGAATTCCGGCACCAATAGTTTTCCTGGCGCCGTTGATCTATTTCTATCGGACAGAAGGAACAGCCTTTTTATATGGCAAAGAATTATTTATTTTCTTTATTGCTGCCCTGTTTTTTTATCTCATAGGTCAGGCAGATGTTACTGGTTTTTTTGCCTTATTAATTGTTGCTGCTTGCTTTGCCTTGCTGTTCAATTATGTTATCGGTACGAATTTAAAACGGATGAACATCGCAGTCGGATTTTTCTTTGGTGTATTGCTGCTTTCCGGAATCATCATGTTTATTGATCACCAGTACAATATGGCGGCTATTCGTTCGCTTTTGGTGCAGGAAGACGTATTGCAGGCACCAGCTGGGATATCGACCACTATTTTTACTTTCGGCTACCAGATGGCTGCTCTAACACCATTTCTAGTTATTAATGCTATACTGTTCAAAAGAAGCTGGCTAATTAATCTTCTCTTATTTGGGTTATCGCTCTCTCTTATTTTCTTTGGTATGCAACGGTCGGTTTTGGTCGCTTTTGCAGTTGTAACCGGATTATTTTTTTTAAGCTATTATAAAGCCAAATCCATTTTAATATTCGGTGTGTTTTGCGCCATATTTTTTATCGCGCAGAGTTCAATTGAACAATTTTCTGAGGGGAAAAAACAACAGAATATTTTAAATAAAAGTGCCGAAAATGCAAAAGGTAAAGAAGAACGCGGCGATTTAATGGGAGAGAACATCCAAATTATAACCGAATATCCTTTTGGGCTATTGTTTTATGGGAAAACCTGGAACGATGTAGTGCAACACAACTTTGTTTACAAAAAAGGGCCTATCGTAATTACATCCCATAATGCCTATTTAATGTTTATTACTTATTTGGGGCCTTTGCTAGGCTTTATTTTACTCATTTTATTATATCGAAAAGTAGGGAAGATCATTTTTTATGCTTTTCTACATATCAAGGATAAGAAAAATGCGCTGTTAATCTGTTTAAGCTGCTCTTTTATAGCTATATCCATCAACTCATTTTTTCATAACGAATGGCTTCTGGCAACGAGTGGTCCAACATTGTTCCTCTACTTTGCCATTCTACAACTCTCAAAAATCAAAATGGAAGACCACATTTTGGTTGAATACAATTAACACAATTAAATTGAAGATTATGAATATCCCATTCTCTCCGCCCTTTATCGATCAATCTGTTGTTGATCAGGTATTAGAAACACTTAACGACAAATGGATTACCACAGGGCCAAAAGTAAAAGCGCTTGAATATGAAATTAAAGCGATTACTGGAACTGATGAGGTGATCTGTGTAAACTCCTGGACATCGGGTGCTATTTTAATGTTAAAGTGGTTTGGTATCAAAGCTGGCGACGAAGTAATTGTACCAGCATATACGTATAGTGCCACGGCATTAGCTGTGCTTCATTGCGGTGCAACTCCGGTTATGGTTGATGTGCTTGATGATTTTAATATAGATCCTGAAAAGGTTCAGACAGCAATTACTTCAAAAACCAAAGCTATAATTGCAGTAGATATTGCTGGCTGGCCGTGTGATTATACTGCTCTAAAAGAATTGATTAATCGTATTGATATTAAGAAAAAATTTAAATGTCAATCAGATAAACAATTCTTGCTTAAAAGGATACTACTAATTTCGGATGCTGCACATTCAATAGGCAGTTTATATTATGATAAACCAGCTGCACAGATGTGCGATGTAACGATATTTTCGTTCCATGCCGTTAAAAATATAACAACAGCAGAAGGAGGTGCGATCTGCTTAAATCTTCCAGCTGCATTTAATCCTCAGGAAGAATACAGCTACTTAAAAATGTATACACTTAATGGTCAGAACAAAGATGCGCTTTCTAAATCGAGAGGTGCTGGCTGGCGGTACGATATCCTGTTTCAGGGACTAAAGATCAATATGCCTGATATCTGCGCTGCAATCGGTTTAGCACAGATCAGGAAATATAGTCAAGATCTTTTACCTCAACGTAAGAAAATTGCCCAGCAATATTGTGAGGGTTTTCAGCAGGAAGACTGGTTTATTGCCCCACCTTTAGTGAGTACGCAACGCGAATCCTGTTACCATCTTTATCCCTTGAGGGTTAAAGGTTTAACCGAGACACAGCGAGATCAGATCATTGATGATCTGGCATCTTTGGGGATTGCGAGCAATGTTCATTTTATCCCGATGCCGATGCTTACGCTCTTTAAAAACCTGGGTTATAAAATTGAAGATTATCCAATGGCCTATCAGAATTATGCCTGCGAGATATCTCTCCCCATTTATCCGCAATTAACAAATACTGAAGTAGAATTTATCATCACTTCAGTAATCAGCTGTGTGCATATTCAATTAAATAGCCATTTAGAAATTGAAGAAGGTGGCTTTTCAGGACACAAACAAATGGCAGTAGCATCATGAAAATAAATAAGAAAAGAATATTCGATGTGGTATTTGCAATCCTGTGTTTAGTGTTATTCAGTCCGCTTTTAATCTTGATTGCCATCCTAATCAAGCTCGACTCGAAAGGTCCTGTTATTTTTAAACAGATCAGAGTTGGACGAAACATGAAAGATTTTCATTTGGCAAAGTTTCGAACCATGTATGTAATACAGAGCAACAATAGCTTACTTACCATCGGGAACAGAGATAACCGTATTACAAGGATAGGCTACTGGTTACGGAAATACAAGTTAGATGAATTGCCCCAACTATTGAATGTTTTAAAAGGGCAGATGAGTTTTGTTGGCCCGAGACCAGAAGTTAGAAAATATGTAAATCTCTATAATGATGAACAGCGTTATGTTTTATCTGTTAAACCTGGTATTACCGATTGGGCGTCGGTAGAGTTTTGCAACGAAAATGAACTTCTTCAGCACGCCGAAGACCCTGAAACTTATTATGTGGAACGTATTATTCCTGCAAAAATAAAACAGAACATGAGGTATATCAACCATAACGATATCCTAACCGATTTCAAAATCATTTGGTTAACGATTAATAAGATTGTCATCAACTAAAATAATATGTTCGCTCCACAAAATACTATTAAAGAAGAAGTTAAGGTTAAAAGGAAAGTTTTCTTTGTACTTAGCTCGTTAACTTCGGGTGGCTCAGAACGGGTGTTCTGGAATTTGGCCCAGGGTTTTAATAAAAATCTGTTTGATGTTACCATTGTGATTCTGGATTCTTCTGTGAATTGTTTCTCGATGGATTTAGATGGTGTACGTTTTATCGATTTAAAAACCAAAAAAGCTTCCAAATCCTTTTTTGCACTTTACAACGTGTTAAAAAAAGAAGAACCTTATGCGGTTTTTTCCACTACCGATCACATCAATATCTTAGTCTCACTGGTTGGCCGGTTTTTAAAAATCCCGATGCTTATTGCAAGGGCTTCTAATATTCCGCACGAACAAAGATTGTTTGAAGGATTTAAGTCGAGGTTTTACGAACTTTTTGCCAGCGCAAGTTATCGGGGTTACAAACAGATCGTTTGCCAGTCAGAAGAAATGAAACAATCATTGATCGATACTTATAATGTTAATCAAGGACTGATCAAGGTAATTGCCAATCCAGTATTGAAAACCAATAAGTTAAAGGAGGTGAAAACACCTGATAAAATTTATAAATTATTAGTTGTGGCCCGTTTTGCACTAGAAAAAGGTTTAGAACGGCTGGTTGATATTATGGCGCATTTGCCCGAAAATTATCATCTCGATTTCGTGGGAACAGGAGTGCTAAAAGATCAGATTGGCAACAAAATTAAAAATCTTGGGCTCGACCACAGACTCAAAATTTTAGGAGAAATTAAAAACATCCATGAGGTAATGGTTCAACACGATTTAATGGTGTTGAGTTCTTATACCGAAGGTTTTCCGAATGTGGTTTTAGAAGCACTTACCGTAGGCCTACCAGTAGTAACTTTTAAAGTGAGTGGGATTCCAGGATTAATTATTGATGGCTTTAACGGTTTTGTTTTAGAACAGGATGATTTGGCAGGCTTTAGGCGGCGAATTATCCAGGCTTGCACTCAAGGCCAATGGAACCCGGCAGAAATTAGGAGAAATGTATATCAGAAATGTGCGCTTGATAAAATCAGCGCCCAATATGAAGAATTAATCAGTTAACAATCTAAAATATTATCGCTATGTGTGGAATATACGGTACAACCATACCTTACTCAAACGGCACTATTCGTGAGAAGATG
>Ga0163161_10001700_pt1 | contig 16156 bp, 19 predicted proteins | sample S45metaG_FD_129847 | JGI IMG/M metagenome (GOLD analysis project Ga0163161, IMG submission 129847) | Switchgrass rhizosphere microbial communities from Kellogg Biological Station, Michigan, USA - S4-5 metaG | ecosystem: Host-associated > Plants > Roots > Rhizosphere > Soil | place: USA... | reverse complement strand
TGTCAGAATCTCCCAAATCACATAATGACCGGTTAAAATCAATACCGTTAACAGCATAGCCTGTATCATTGATGCTGTCTGTGTAACCAGCAATATTTTATGCCTGTTATACCTGTCGGCAACCACTCCCCCAAACAAGGAAAACAAAAAAGAAGGAAATTGCTGAGCGAATACAGCAAAACCAATCATTGAAGCAGAATGGGTTAGTGAGTAAATCACCCATATAACCGCCGTTCTTTGCATCCAGGTACCAATTTGCGAAACGGATTGTCCTGCAAAAAACAGTGCGTAATTGCGGTTGCGAAAAGCTCGGAAGGTACTATTGGTTATGTCTATGTTCATTTATGTAATTTTAATCAATTTGACACTTTTTGTCTTTTTGTCTAATAATAGACAAATTTTTTTATTTATGTAATCCCTGCATAGCCATACGGGTAAACATATCCACTGCAGACACCAGTCTTTGCGCATCATTGTCCAGGTCCAGTTCCCGCTTTAATCCGCGCAGGCAGCTTAGCAGCACATAAATAAGCATCTCCAATTCCGAAACCGGCATATAACGCACTTCACCTTTTTCCATACCCTCAGTAAGCAAAGCTTCCAACAGCTTACTTTCCTGACTTATGATCAGATTATGATGAACAATCTTGGTTTTATTGAAATCAGATAAAGCGTTCGCATCCATGCCTACATCAAGCATCTTAAAAAAAGCTCTTTTTTCGCGAAGTACTTCAAGTTTAGTCAGAAAGAAAGCGCGAAACTTTTGCTCAACACCAGAAACCCTATCAACCGCATTGGTCATAGCCAACAACATTTCACGGATTTCAATCATAATAACCGCATCAAAAATTTCATCCTTACTTTTATAGTAGTAATATAGTGAACTCCGGCCTTTCCCAATTGCCTTAGCCACATCATCCATGGTCACCTTCGCCAAACCATATAGCTGAAACAAGCCTTTAGCCGCCGTCAGGATCTGCTCCTGCATTAAATCTTCTTTGGTAGAATTGCTTGCCGACATGTATGAAAAGTTTAATCGCCGTAAAATTAAATATTTTTTAGACAATCAAACAAAAAATGTTTAAATGTTACAAAACAATCATTTCTCCTTTAATATCCACTGCACCCCCTTAATAAAAGTAGGCAACTGCGTATCCATATGACCTAAATTAGAGAACAAATCATCTCTGTAATCCAGCACGTTGCTCTGTTTGGTTAGTAGCTTATCTAAACTAGAAGTCAGATCTTTCAATTTCATCATTTCAGGTTCACGGTCACCATCTTCCAATCCACCAAAAGTAATATAGGCTTTCAGTTTCGCAGCCTTATTTAAAGGCTCCGAAAGCCCTTTGAATTTACTCAGCAAGTAATACTTATTATAATGTAACGATGGACTGGCCGCGACAAAACCATTAAAAGCAGTATTCTTGCCAGCCAGCGTATTGAACAAGGCAAAAGAAGTAAAGTAGCCCCCTAGTGAATGCCCCATTAAAATACGATTTACGCGATCTGTTTTATACTTGTTGTCCATTTTCGGAGCTAATTCTTTTTCCAAAAAGGACAAGAACTTATCGGCACCTCCACTTACACTCATCTCATACTTAGGTAGCGCTTCAGGATATGTATCATCACGAGTTCTTAACGAGTCCATAGCAGAAAAATCCTTATAACCAATGCCTACCAAAATAACTTCAGGTGCTAACCCCACCTCCGAGTACTTATTGAACGCAACAGCGATAATATCAAAGTAAAGGTTTCCATCCAGTAAGTATACCACCGGATATTTTTTAGAAGCCATACGATCATAGCCAATAGGTAAACTTACAGAGATGGAAAAAGAATCTGCTACAAATTTTGAGTAAACTCGTTCGGTATTTCGGTTTCCTATCCCAGAGTCTTTTGACAGTTGAGCTGGTGGTTGTGTGCAGCCAACGACCAGAAAGAGAGCGACAGAGAACACGGATAACTTAATCATAATAAATGGATTAACTACACCAATATAAAACATAATCCAATGTATTTTAGAAATTTAACATTCGTTAACCAAGGGGCTAACAGTAGCTTTTTTTAGAAATAGCAGTATGATTAACTTAATTATTAATCATTGGCGGCAAATTCCCATCCTTATTTCTAAGATCAAGCCCACCCTCATAAACAGATTTTAGATTAACCAGATAAAAAGCCCAGCCACTTGCACAGCCAAGTCTGATATACTGTTTAGAATGATCATCCGTAGGTATATTATAATGCCTTAGTTCTACAACTGTATATCCTGTCCTTTCGGTCAAAGTCACATCTACGCAGCATTCACCTTCAAAACTGAACTGAAAAAAATCTTTGCCATTTGCTTTTTTAATCAGTCCAGGCATCGGGTCCTCATATAAATACCAAAACCATTTATAAGTACACCCTTCTGTAACATTTACGCCAGGACCAATGTTCGCTCCTTCATCATCAATAAAGACCACTCGCTCAAGAAACCATCTCTCCAACTCCCCGGCTTTAGTCCAGGCGTTATAAATTTCTGCTATAGGAGCCTTGATTGCAATAGTTTTTGTAAAAGAGGTCCAATCAAAATTTTTCATAAACGTGCAATAAATATGGTTTGACAATCATCAAATGATAAAAGTAAAGATATTACTCGTTATCAATGCTATAGCGAAGCGATATCAAACCAGTTTCGTAAGTCTTGCTTTCCAAAAGGGTCAGCTTGATACGGCTGTTGTGCTTATAAAATAGAGATTTGCCACTTCCAAGAAGTATTGGATGCACCGACATCCATAATTCATCAACCAAACCTGCCTTTAGCAAAGCATCCGCAAGCGAAGCACCACCAAACAACCAGATATCTTTACCAGGCAGCTCTTTTATCCTTCTTACTTCAGCAACACTGTTCTCTGATATAAGCTCAGCCCCTTTTTTAACAGATTTCAGCGTTCTTGAAAATACATATTCAGTCATTTCAGGCATACCCGGCACCACTTCTCCATTATTGTTATCAGCATATTGCTGAGTCATCTCGTAGCTCCTACGGCCGATAAAAATCGCATCTACACGAGTAAAGAATTCATTCAGACCATAATCCTGATCTGTAAAGCACCAATCATATTCTCCGTTGGGGCCTTCAATATACCCATCCAGTGTTACAGCCAATCCTAATATTACCTTTCGCATATCTTTGTGTTTTTATATTACAAAATTGCGCAGATCCAATTATTTAGAATTGTACAAAACGGACATTAATATAAAATATGCTGAGAATGCACTACCTGACCCGGAGAATGTCCGGTATAAGCCTTATAATCACGATTAAAATGTGCCTGGTCGTAATAACCACTTTCATAGGCAACTTCTGTAAGGGAGAGCGCCGGATATTTTTTCAGATGATCCAGTGAACAAATGAACCTGCTCACACGCAGATATTCTTTTGGCGATAGACCTACATATTGCTGAAACTTTCGCGAAAGATGTCGCTGACTGAGCCCAAGATTATTTGTGAGCTTACTCACCGTGATCAGTCCTCTGGAAAGTTCCACCTGATTTAAACAATAAGCTACCTGTGCATCTTGTTTGTCCAAGGTTAACAGTTGTAGCAAATATTTTTGCACCAGGTATACACGCTCTTCATCATTACAGATACCAGCCAGCCTTTCCTCTATCTCTGTTGCCATATCATTCCATAGATCAGACAGAGATACTGTCAAATCACTTAGTACATGCATCGGAAGCTGAAAAAAATGATGCGCCATACCTGGATAAAAACAAATGGCAAGACAACCAGTTCCCTTACGCATCTGCACATCCATAGGTCGACTCATACGAAAGGTAACAATACTTCGCTTGTGCAGCTCATTATCAATGATTGCCACAGGCGATTTTGTATAATTCACAAAAAGTTCCACACAAGCATCAGGCAATACACGAATATACTGACTGTCTGCTTCTCCATCGCAGTCCATAGAACAGATCAGTTTGATATAAGGTTGCAGACTTGGAATAATATCATAAAATTGCAAACGCATAATTTATAAATATAAGCCATTTATCCATTAGATTAATTTGCAGCTTCCTTATTATACCTTCCACGGTACTCTAATGGAGACATTCCTGTAATTTTCCTAAATACCTCCCGGAATGCCTTAGTGTCAGAATAACCAACCTCATACATCACCTCATGAATGGTTTTTCTGGTTGTTTCAAATGCTTTTTTTGCCGATTCAATTTTTGCCCGCTGGGTATATTCAACCGGGGTATTCCCTGTTGCTTTGATGAATCGCCGGTCAAAGCTTCTTCTTCCAACAGAAAATCTAGAGGATAGCGTTTCTATAGAAATTTTCTCATGTATTTTACTTTCAATATATGCTTGTGCTTTCTTTATCATTTCATCACCATGCTGCTTCTGTCCGGTAAATATGACAAATGCCGATTGACTTTGTCTATCCATTTCGATCTGAAAGATCTTGGAACAATAGATCGCTGTTTGCCGGTCATAATATTTTTCAACCAGGTAAATCATCAGATTCAGAAATGAATAGCCCCCGCCATTGGTGTAAATACGATGCTCATCAGTAATCAGCTTCTCCACTTGTAAATCCACTTTTGGAAATCTTTTCTTAAAAACATCAGCAAAACACCAATGCGTAGAACATTTTTTTCCATCCAATAAACCTGTTGATGCAAGCATAAAAGCACCACTACACATACTGGCTATTTCACAACCATTACGATAACTGCGCATTACCCAATCAACCAACTCCAGATTCTCCTTATTATTTTCGTCATAATCAAAAACCATGGAGGGAATAATAATAAGGTCTGTTTTTTTAACAGCAGAAACATGTTTCTGCGTCTTTAAATTCAACAAACCCTGCATAAATTTTGTATTTGGAGAAACTCCAGCCATTTCAATTTCGTACAAAGACTGCTTTCCATTTTCTTGCCAATAATCGTTGGCTCTTACCAATATTTCATAAGCACCAATAATGCAAGCCATGGTACTTAAATTAGTATGGCCATTCGGAATAAGGATGGTAATATGTTTCATCGCATTCGTTTTAAGTAAAAATAAGTAGAATGCATGTCTAAATCAACCCCCTATAAAGGATAACTGGTAGGGGGTAATTGCAAAACAATGATCATAAACCAAATAACTAATTTATTGTTATTTATTATATTTACTTTATTTCTAACCAATTATCAAATGACACTACAACTACTGACTATAGAATTTGAACATGAAGTAAACAGCACCCGTAAATTACTACATGCCATTCCAGAAAAAGACCTCAGCTACAAACCCTCAGAAACTTCCTGGACAATGGGGCAGCTTGCCCAGCATATTGCAACCATTTACTACTGGTACGTGGGTACGCTCACACAGGATATATATGATATGGCTGCCGACCACCTGGAGCGTGGCGACCCCAATGATATCCAAGCCACTTTAGCTCTTTTTGAAAGTAATGTAGAAAAAGCCAGAAAAGCATTAAATTCGCTTACAGAGCAGAAATTGCAAGACAACTGGACAATGAAAGTGGGCGATCGGATAATTCTGGGGCCCATGCCGAGAGGCATTGTTTCCCGTGGATTTCTTTTCAATCATATTTACCACCATCGCGGAGAAATGATTGTTTACCTGCGTGCAACTGGAAACAAAGTTCCAGGTATGTATGGCCCTACTTACGAGGACAGTATAAAAGCTTAGTTAGCGTAAATGACATGGGACAATATCTATTCATAATTTCATTACTACTATTTTCGTGGCAGGCCCAACAAGGTCAATCTTCTACACCAGATAGGTATACAGCGTCAAAGAAAGAAACAAAACATATCATAAAAAAAGAAGCAGAACTCCTTGAACATTTTGTAGACAGTACAAATATTGGAAGACCAAAAAAAAACAAATTCGAACTCTCACTTTTTAGAAATTCCGACAGCAGCTATGTTATCATTCATTTCTATGCGAAATCAAATCAAAATAAATGGTTACTAAAGCAAAAATTTAATTTCTCAGCAAATGATATCTCCGGTTGTTTTACAGAACTATCCGACTTCAACAATGATGGCTTTAAAGATGTTACCTATAAATCTGCCATTGCAGCGAGAGGAGCCAATGATGTCAGAAGACTTTTTATCTACGACAACAGCAAAAATCAGCTGATCTGCATCAAAAATTCCGAGAACTACCCTAACTTAATGTACAACAAAAAATTAAACTGCATAGATGCCTTTTTAGTGCATGGAGGCTCAACTACAGTATTTTTAAAAATCGAAAAAGATAGCCTTAGAGAGTTTGCCAGTGTAAATTTAGATGATAAAATAAATATCCAGCTTATAGATAAAAATGGAAACAGAAGATATTTAATAAAAAACAAGAAAAATACTTTTGATCTATATACCAGATTTAAAAACTTCAGCCCGCTGGAATAATTTCATTATGGTAATACCCTGATCCTTGATAGACATATTTATCCCACTATCTGTTGTTGAACAAACCTATAATTACTAAATTTGGCCCGTGTTGGAAAAATTGATGCCCTGTAAAATCGGGGCATTCAATACGATCAAATTAATACGTATAAAATAAATGGAAGAAAACGATTTTGTCTCAATTTGGCTGGAGGAAAGTGGAAACCCTGCAATTGAAGAGTTAACCAGAGTGAATCAGGAAGTTGCAAATAAAACAGCAAACTTTTTGTCAGAAAAAGGGCTCAATTCAACCGATCTTTCGGCTATAGTAGATATCAATCACGACGAAATTTCCAGGTGGCTAACTGGCAGGCATGCTTTCAGTATAAAAAAACTAAAAGAAATATCACAGACACTAGCGGACCACAACTAAAAACTTCGATTGCTATTTCTTATTCACTGCCGCATATTCCTCATCGGTAACACGCGTCATCCAAGTTACACTGCTCCCACCAGTAAAATTGGAAATAGCAATATGCACCAACTTGCTGTCCGCCGCCCCACCATGCCAATGCTCTACATCTTTAGGAATAGCTACTGTTGTTCCCTTTGTTAGTACCTGAGCAGGTTTACCGCGTTCCTGATACCAGCCCTTTCCCTCCGTAACCAGCAATACCTGACCTATAGGGTGCGTATGCCAATGTGTTCTGCCACCAGGGCTAAATGTCACCTGCCCAACGGTATACAGCCCCTCCATTTGATCTGGACTTACCAAAGTTTGAACATGCACTTCACCACTGAACCATTCTGCAGGCCCCGCATTTCCCAATGGGAAAATAGAGGCGTTATTTTGATTGTTTGTTGTTTCCATATTTAAATCCTTCTTTCTTCTAATTGCACAACAAATTTCGGAATCAATAAGTTGCGAATAATTATACAAATTACGGATAATCTAACCATTTTTACTGATTTCGGTTTCGGCTATCATATCTAAGATAAGCACTCTCTCGATTGCAAAATTTTTGAGAGAATTATGCCGTTAAATCAATTTTCGATAAAACTCCTTATATTGAGATACACACAAATAAACCATCAATATGAAAATCAAATTAAACAACAATCGTTCGCCTTTTAAGGTGAAGTTTGGCATGCAAAGGACATTACTAGCAGCAGCATTCCTCGTATTTGGCCCTTATCATGGCTATAGTCAGGACATTTCTTCGAATAACAGCACCAAAACCTATGAGAAAAATATCTTCGGGCATATTGTTGTAAAGGACGAAAAGGGAGATATCATTATGACTTATAAGAAAGATATTTTTGGAAATAATGTAGAGGAAGATAGCCAAGGGAGGCAAAGGGTCTACAAGATAAATATCTTCGGAAATAGAGTTATAGAAGATGAAAAAGGAAATGTCATTATGACTTATAAGAAAGATATTTTCGGAAATAATGTAGAGGAAGATAGCCAAGGAAGGCAAAAGGTTTACAAGATAAATATCTTTGGAGATAAAGTTATAGAAGATGAAAAGGGAAATGTCATTGTTACTTTTAAAAAGGATATTTATGGAAATGATGTAGAAGAGGATAGCAAAGGGAGGCAAAAGGTCTATAAGAAAAATATCTTCGGAGATAGAATTATAGAGGATGAAAAAGGAAATATCATTGTTACTTTTAAAAAGGACATTTTCGGAAATTACATAGAAGAGGATAGCAAAGGGAGACAAAAAATCTATAAGAAAACTATCTTCGGAGATAGTGTTATTGAGGATGAACACGGAAATGTAATTGCTACTTATAAAAAGGATATTTTTGGAGCTGTGAATTGCGAACCTAAATAAGATTTTATAAAGAAGGGCGGCTCCATATGGGGCCGCCCTTCTTTATATGGTATTAGAAATTTTATCTAACCACTAAAGCTTTATCAATTAAGAAAGCCAGGTTTGCACGGTGAGCTTTTGTTTGCTCATCTGTTGAAACCGCACCACCAAGCTGAGTTTTTATCTTTCTCAATGTATAAAGTGCCGCTGCTTTACTTGCATTATCATATCCAGCTGGAGCAGAAACAATACTTGCAGAAGCCTTTACAAATTCAGTTTGCAGATTTTGGCGAAATAAGTTCACATTTGTTTTAAGATCTGCCGCAAAAATATCGTTAGACAAATCATTCATTACATTTGCTACAGAATACGTATTACCATAAAGTCCACTGTTGTTGATTCTGCTCAAAGTAGTTGGATGCAAGAGCTGAGCCAGTGTATTCAACTGTATAGAGACAAAAATATTCTGAGGTTTAACGTCTTCAGTAGTACCAAAAAATCCAAATCCACGTCTTTGGACCTGAAGATAAGGAAATAGTGTTTTATCCGCCTCAAAAGCATCTGGAGCAAACACATATTTACCCAATAGCGCCATTGCTTTTTTCTGATAAGCCACAGGAACAGGCGTAAACGGCGCAGTCGTTGTCTTTTGTCCAACAAAACTTCTGTCCACATAAACACCACCAATATAACGACTTACTGCAGCAGCCATACCTAAACGCTGATTGTTAAGCTGCAGGTAACGCTGACGCAACTCCTGGTAACTCTGACCTGTTTTGCTAAAGCGCGATTTCAGCTTCGGCATCATCATGTTCACCAACTTAAACCTGTCTTCGCCATACGCAACCATATCATTCGTCTGGTCATTCACATTTACCCGAGGATCTATACCCCCGCCAGGGCTACGCATATCATCAGCATCGTTACCAAAAGCAAGTTGCGGATCAGTACTGCGGCTTAGAATTTTATTCAATCCAGCTTCTTCCTCCGCCTCACTAAACGGAGTATAACCATATTCAATAGCCCATAAATCATAAGGCCCCGCTTTAGTGGTATAATAATCACCCTGTTTGCTGCGATCACTGCTCACATTCACGGCCGGATAATCCATTACAGATCCCTGTAACCCAATTTTACGGGTAAGTGCTACATCATTCATCTGCACAGGGCTCAGCATTTGACTGGCTTTCATATTATGATTAAGCCCCAGCGTATGGCCCATTTCATGCATGATCAGGTAATACAAAAACTGTTTGTGCATTTCACGCACGGTCTCCGCTCTTTTAGCCTCAGGCATGTCTGTATCAAGCGCTTCAATAGCCGTTAAACCAGCCTGGTACTGCAGACTTAATTCCTGCGCCAATGCACAAGAAGCCATATGGTTCTTATCAAAGCCATTCATCTGCGCTGACTTTCCAGCAACAGCTTCCGCAGGATTTTCCCAAGGCAGTTTTAAAGCCGAATTACCACCATTAAACAAATCATCGGTAACCACTGTACCCGCACCAGAGCGCCATTCTACAGTAATATCAGCCCCTAAAATCTGGCCGGTTAAAGGATTATAAAAGCTCGGACCGATAGCACCATAAGAAGGATAAGCTGAGGATACCCAACGAATTACATTATAGGAAATATCAGCCGGGTCCCAGGTCGCTGTATCAGGCATCTGTTTCATAACCACTGCATTTTTAAAACCAGCTTTCTCAAATGCTTCATTCCATTTCTCACCTGCCTCTTTTATAATCGGGCGATACTCCAATGGAGTCGTATTTTCAATCCAGAAAACAATCGGTTCAACCGGCTCACTCAACGCAGCAGATGGATCTTTCTTTTTAAGATTCCAGCGACTGATAAAATCTTTATACGGCGTTGGAGATAAAGAAGTCAGGTTATCTACTTCGCTACCAAAATAACCTACCCTTGGATCATCACGACGCGGGCGGAAATCATTTTTAGGCACTTCAAGAAAAGAATGCTGCATTTTAACCCTGACATAACGGGCATCAGTAATGTCTTTTCCCCCACCATTCAGAGGCATAGGATTGTCATAAGCCAGCTCTACCACTACATCTGTATTTCCCGGAAATGAACGTATCTTCTGATATTTCGACTTAGAGGTATTTAAGTTCCCCAGATTAAACATGGCACCCGGAGGCAATGTTGGAGGGAAAACAGGCTTAACGGGATCTAATTTGTCTCCAAGAAAAAGTCCATCAACCGAAATCAAATATCCAAGAGAATCCTGCGCCGCAACTTTATCACTATAAAAAACAGCATCCGAAACATCAACATTGGCCGCTTTGCTTACAGGATTTGACTTATCGTGATAGAAGTTTGTGTTCCTTTGAAGCAACTCAATTTTATCATCAGATTTCTGAATATAAAATAACCAGGTGGTTCTGATCATATTCTGATTAAGGAACAAAGTGGTTGGCCCGCCCATCGAAAAACTCTGGTAAATATAATCTTTACCCAATTGATCTTTTTTAACATACATCTGAACACTACCAGTTATAGTATCTCTGTACATTGCAAAAAGACCGTCAATCTTCTTGCTGGATTTGATCTTATCGTTAATACTCGGTTTAGGAGGAGTTGCCTGAGCCTTCTTTAAAGAATCAGCCGCTAATGCCTTTTTCTTCTTTTGGGCAAAAGCCCCACTGGCCAAAAACAGAACCAGCGATAGCAGAGTAATGGTTTTTTTCATCTGGAATATAATTTGTTAGGTTTATGAATGAATCATATGTTAAGATCGTTTAACCCAGCAAATGTTACTGGGTATTCAAAAGTTCATACCAATAATGTGGAACAGCATCATAATCAAATACCTCCTTCTCCACAAAACCACATTTTTTCAGAACTTTCTGTGATTGCAAATTACCTGTATCCGCTATAGCATAAATTACAGGAAGATTAAGCTTATTAAAACCATACTCCACCACGGCCTTTGAAGACTCAGTAGCATAACCTTTTCCCCAAGCCTTTTTTATAAATCTATAGCCCAAATCATGATAGTCTTTATGACCATTGGTTAAATCAGTAATTAATTTAAAACCTCCCCACCCTACAAAATCATCTGTTTCTTTTTCAATAATCGCCAAACGTCCAACTCCGTTGTCAATATATTGTTGCCTGATGAATTTTATAGCATCTTCTGCCTGCTGAATCGTTCTAATTGGATTTCGCCCCAAATACTGATGTACTTCAGGATCAGAATCCAAACTAAAAATACCTGCAACATCCGTATCTAATAATTCCCTAAAATAAAGCCGTTCTGTTTCAATAATCCTTGTCATATATATTCTAATGTCTGTTTCCCAACTTATGAATATTTAAGAACATTTACCAACAAAGCGAGTAGAGATTTTTTGAGTACTTATTATTATATTTAAGAATAAACCGGATGTTATGAAAAAGATTACATTGATCAGCTTGCTTTGTCTTGCCTTTTTATTGGGTTATGGACTTAGCCATTTTACCAGACCTGTCAATAGCGGACCGCGGGTAACCGGCATTGGCGGTATCTTTTTTAAAGCCAAGGATCCGGCAGCACTCAAGATCTGGTATGAAAAAAACCTGGGTATGCGTATGGTGCAAAGCGGCACTAACTTCGAATGGCATCAGGGTATGGACAGCACAAAAAAAGGCTTTACTTTGTGGGCACCCTTTAAGGAGACAACCAAATATTTCCAACCATCTGAAAAACAGTTCATGATCAATTACCGCGTGGAGGGCTTAGTTCAGCTATTGGCGAAATTGAAAGCAGCAGGTACTTTACCGACTGATTCCGTTGAAAAAGCCAGCTATGGAAGCTTCGTACACCTCATGGATCCGGAGGGAAACAAGATAGAACTCTGGGAACCAAATGATGTAGAGTATTCAAAACTGGGAACGATCACAACCAAATAAACATCTGCAACTCAACTTATTCTTCTGATTTCAGCTTTAAATCTCCATAACTCACCAAGGTTGTATCACTTACCAAAAAAATATACGCAAATGCCAAAATGAAAATCATACCATAAAATAGTGATTTAATATAAGCTCCACCATACCTGGTTCAGGCCTGGTTGGGGTCTTCGCCTCAGATGCACTCCCCTTAGATTGTATTAAAGTCACAAGATTGGATGAGCTTCATCATTTTTCCTACTGGCCAATGAACCTAAATTAGCATCATTCTATTAATCAACAAATGAAACAGGCTATGAAAGGCATTATCATCTATAAAGGGAAATATGGCGCTACCCGGCAGTATGCCATGTGGCTGAGCACAGCACTTTCTATCCCCGCCTCCCCGGCTGGTGAAGAAATAAACAAAGAACTGATCGATGCAGATTATATTATCATGGGAAGCAGCATTTATATAGGAAAACTGCAATTACGTAAATGGATAAGACAGCACCGGAATTTACTTATCGACAAAAAAATATTTCTTTTTCTAGTGGCTGGAACCCCCGTATCAGAAAAAGAGAAATTGCAACACTATATTAATTCGAATATAGAAGCCGAGATCAATGCCAGATGTACTTACTTCTTTCTTCCCGGTAAGCTCGAATTCAAAAAACTATCTTTTTTAGACAAGATGCTCATGAAGATAGGCTCCAGGTTAGCTAAAGGCCGCGGAGAAAATATTGCGGTTACAGATTACAACAATGTGGAGGCAGTGCATCTTTCCCCGATCATTACAACCATCAATAAATTAAATGGCAGATAAACATAAAGTAACGTAGAAGTCAGCCAAAAAAGATACTTTTACGCTATGAAAAACTTCAGCACATTACTATCTGCCGCCATTATATTAACTCTTTCATCTTGCGGAATGAACAACAATACGGCAAAAAACAGTACAAGTGCAGTGAATTCGTCGGCTACCGCTGCCACTGATCCCAAAGCTGAAAAAGGGTTATTTGCAAAGATGTCGGTGAAAGACACCATTAAGGCTGGCGAGTTGGTACAGCTGAAATTCACAGTCTACAACAATGCCGATACTACACAGCATTTTTGCAAATGGCACACGCCTTTTGAACCATTCATAAGCAAATACCTGGATGTGAAATCAGAGTCTGGTGAAGAAGTGAACTACAAAGGTGCAATGGCAAAACGAGTGATGCCACCACCGGCCAGCAGTTATATGGCTGTAAACGCTAAAGACAGCGTTTCTACTACTGTTGATCTTTTAAAAGGATATGACATCAGCAAACCTGCTAAGTACACTATTACCTATGTTGGTCAAAACATGAGCGGCCTCATTGTTAAAGACAGTATCGCTTTCGTTTACGCTAAATAGTATAGAATAGAGGATAGCCAAGAAATTTCAGAATAAATGAAAATTCTTTCCCTATCCAATCCGGTCTGTACCCAAGAAAATATGTTTTGCTGATGAGCCTCAGGACCTGTAAGGTCCAGCGATTTCAGAAAACATATTTTCCCTTTTCTTGAACTCGACAGGTCTTATTAGCGGTAATTTTTCTTATTTCCTCGTCAGTCTATATCTTAAATGAGTGGTCAAGTCTGACGGTATAACTTCAACAATCTGAAGATCATATTTGTCTTTGTCAATACCCTCAAACAACCGGATTCCGCTTCCTAAAAAAACAGGAGCAATATGAATAAAAAATTCGTCCACAAGCCCTGCATTGAGAAATTGCTGAATAGTATTCGCACCACCCTGTATCCTGATGTCCTTTCCCTTAGCAGATAGCCTTGCCTTTTCTAATGCACTTTGTATTCCGTCATTGATAAAATAAAAAGTTGTTGTTCCCTTTTGAACCCAGGGCTCACGTTTTTCATGTGTCAGAACATACACATCCGCTTTATATAGATCTTCTTTCCAATGAACCTCACCCTCCTCAAACATTCGTTTCCCCATAATGTAAGAACCTGTTCTTGCAAACACATCATCAATTAATTTACTGTCTGCACCATACTCTTCACCACCTTCCATATTGACGTGTTTCCAAAATGCTTTCTGTTTAAACATCCAGCCATGGATTTTTGGTGAAACCCCACCCATTGGGTTACTTGGGCTCCTGTCATCGCCTGCGAAAAAGCCGTCAAGTGATATTGCGCAATCAAAGATAATTTTGCTCATGATTTTGATTTATTTATTGTTCTTCAACAGAATTATTATCCAATACCAAATTAGGCAATTTTGCCTTAAAAAATGGAAAAGTAGTTTTTAAAACATCTTCTTCATATTGGCCCATCTAACTTCAGCAACACTGATCAGATTTTTCTTTAAATTTACCACCTTAAAATGGGCAATTCTTTTTGATGATTAAATCTATTAGACGACTACATGCCAAATTGATCGGTAATAACGCTTGCACAACGCTCCAGGCCAGGATATTTCATGAAGTCAGTGTAATTGCTATGATTGGCCTGCCCTTAGCATTAGTGGTCAATCTTTTCATAAAAGTACCATTGGTTAACGCAGCACTTTCTGTGGCCTGGATCATGATCGTAGCGATGTACATCAATTCCAGATATTTTGGACGTTTAAGACTAAGCTTTATTTTATTTAACGCCTGTACATCTGTCATGCTGGTGTTTAATTACTTTATCAATTCAGGAATACATGGTCCTACCTTAATACTGTTCCTCCTCTCCCTGGTTTTTACCTTGTCTGTAATGCCTACCCGGCAATATATATTTTGGATACTGATCAATGTGGCTTTCGTTGGCGGGTTATTACTGGTTGAGTATTACAACACCGACTATATTAAAGTCACCTATGCGGAGCGCAGCGATTTGTTCCTGGACATAGCAACAACCTATTTCTCTGTTGTCGTATGTATAGGCGCAGTGCTATCTTACCTCATCAACAGCTATCAGCGGGAAAAGAACAATGCATTAACGGCCTCCCTCGCATTAAAAGAAGCCAACGACTCCAAAACCCGGCTGTTATCTATTTTGTCTCATGACCTCCGTTCCCCGCTTAATTCTATTGCCAGTTTCCTGGAAATACTGCATGAATATGGACTATCAGACGAAGAGCGCCGCTTTTTAGAGAAAAACCTGCTCAATGAGACCAAAAACACGCAGGTAATGCTGCACAATTTGTTGAACTGGACAAAATCGCAAATGGATGGCGGCACCACTGTAAATATGATCAGATTGAACTTGTCTGAAGTGGTATCGACTTGCCTGCTTGTACAACAGGCATCAGCAGAGATAAAAGCCATCACCATCACCGTGAATATTGACCCTTCGACTGAGCTCAATGCAGACCTGGACATGCTGAAGCTCGTGATCAGGAACCTGATCAATAATGCAATAAAGTTTACACCTACTGGCGGGGAAATCCAGATATACAGTTCTTATGTGCCTGGTTATGTCAGGTTGCACATCGCGGATAATGGGGTGGGCATCCCCCCAGAAAGGCAAAAGGAACTTTTTAAGCTGAATGCAACATCTACTTATGGCACAAGTAATGAAAAAGGCGTTGGGCTGGGCTTAATCTTATGCAAAGAGTATACAGAAATGCAAAAAGGCCGGATCAGCTTTAACAGTATACCTGGCAAAGGAACAACCTTCATACTGGAGTTTTCAGATGCCCATGCCGACTTACATGCAAACTCAAATAAAACATTAAGCACAACAGACTCCTAGCTTGCTGCATCGTATAGTTACCATTAAAGGAAAATATGATCTTACATAACTTTATACTAATGCCTGGATTTCCTCCACAGAAAGTTTAGAATATCTGGCAATCTTTTCTAAAGATTCTCCATCAGCAAGCATTTCAATTGCCATTTCCCTTTTTTCCTGCTCCGCTTTAGCACGTTCCAGTTCCGCACCGATTTCAATACCACGTTGTTCACCCTGTTTCTGTCCTATTTCAATACCCTGCTTCTGCCCACGCTGCACTCCCCTCAACTCCGCAGACTCAAGAGCACTATAATTATCACGCTTAATCTTTAAACTTT
>Ga0163161_10001699_pt1 | contig 16160 bp, 9 predicted proteins | sample S45metaG_FD_129847 | JGI IMG/M metagenome (GOLD analysis project Ga0163161, IMG submission 129847) | Switchgrass rhizosphere microbial communities from Kellogg Biological Station, Michigan, USA - S4-5 metaG | ecosystem: Host-associated > Plants > Roots > Rhizosphere > Soil | place: USA: Michigan... | reverse complement strand
TTGTCCAGATCGTCCAGGCCCAGTTGGGTCCAGGTCGGTCGGCCATGGTTGCATTGACCGCTGCGTTCGGTGTTTTCCATGTCACGCAGCAGGCCGTTCATTTCCGGCAGGGCCAGGCGCCGATTGGCGCGAATCGCGCCGTGGCAGGCCATGGTGCCGAGCAATTCGTTGAGGTGTGCCTGAATCCGGTCGCTGGTGCCGTACTCCATCAAATCCGACAGCACGTCGCCGACCAGACGGTTGGCTTCAGCCTGCTTCAACAACGCCGGAATCTGGCGGATCGCCAAGGTTTCCGGGCCCAGACGCTGCAATTCAAAGCCCAAACGCTGAAACCATGCCGCGTGCTCTTCAGCACAATCGGCCTCGCGCTGGCTCACGGCCAGGGATTCCGGCACCAGCAGCGGCTGGCCGCTGAGGCCTTCGCTGGCCATGGCGATTTTCAGACGCTCATACATGATCCGTTCGTGGGCGGCGTGCATATCCACCAACACCAGACCTTGGGCGTTCTCGGACAGAATATAAATGCCTTTGAGCTGCGCCAGCGCGTAACCGAGCGGCGGAATGTCTTCCTGACCGGCCGGCAATGCGTTGGCATTGGCTTCCGGCAGCGGTGCGAAAAACTCTCGATAAGCAGCTTGCGCCTCGGCAGCCGGCGGCACTGCCGATTGCGGACGTGGCGTGTATTGATACTGATAAGCCCCGCCAGCACTGGCACCGGACGAAGTATTGAACGCCGGTTGCGCCTGCGGTTGCTCCAGCAAGGCATTGGCCGCCAGACGCATTTCACCCTGTGGGCCGAACTCACCGGCATCGAGGCCCGTTGGCCGCACGACGGCTGTGGTCACGGAACCGGCAAGCTGATCTTCCGGACGCACATCGCCCAACGCTCGGTGCAAGGTGCCATAAAGGAAGTCATGCACCATGCGCCCGTCACGGAAGCGCACTTCGTGTTTGGTTGGGTGCACGTTGACGTCGACCGCCGCCGGATCGACTTCGAAAAACAGTGCAAAGGTCGGGTGCCGGCCGTTGAACAGCACGTCGCGATAGGCCTGACGCACAGCGTGGGCGACCAGTTTGTCGCGCACCGCTCGGCCATTCACGAAGAAATACTGCAAATCCGCCTGACTACGGTTGAAGGTCGGCAAACCGACCCAGCCCCACAGGTGCAAGCCGTTGCGCTCGATCTCGATCGGCAACGCCTGCTCAAGAAACCCCGAACCGCAGATCGCCGCCACACGCCGAGCGCGGGCCGCATCATCGTGGGCTTCGTGCAGGCTGAGAATGGTCTTGCCGTTGTGGCGCAGATGAAACGCGACGTCGAAACGCGCCAGCGCGAGACGCTTTATCACTTCTTGCAGGTGATCGAATTCGGTTTTTTCGGTCTTGAGAAATTTGCGTCGCGCCGGGGTGTTGAAGAACAGGTCGCGGACTTCCACCGAGGTGCCGACCGGATGCGCCGCTGGCTGAACCCGAGGCGCCATGTCGCGGCCTTCGGTTTCCACCTGCCAGGCCTGATCGGCGTCGCGGGTGCGCGAGGTCAGCGTGAGGCGTGCCACCGAACTGATCGACGCCAGTGCCTCGCCACGGAAACCGAGGCTCATCACCTGCTCAAGGTCTTCCAGGTTGCGGATCTTGCTGGTGGCGTGACGGGCCAGGGCCAGCGGCAGGTCATCGGCAGAGATGCCGCTGCCATCGTCGCGCACACGGAGCAGCTTGACGCCACCCTGCTCGACGTCGACGTCAATGCGTTTGGCACCGGAGTCGAGGCTGTTTTCCAGCAACTCCTTGATCACCGAGGCCGGGCGTTCAACCACCTCACCGGCGGCAATCTGGTTCGCCAGCCTTGGGCTGAGCAGTTCGATGCGGGCAGCGGCGTTCAGCACTTCGTTCATTCTTTGGACGCCAGTTCGGTGCCAGGAATGGTCAGGTGCTGGCCGACTTTCAGCTCATCACTTTTCAGATTGTTCGCGCTGCGCAATGTGGCCGGCGACACCTGATAACGCACACCGATCATTGCCAGGGTTTCACCCGGGCCGACGCGGTGATCGCGCGGGCCTTGGGCGATTTTTCCGGAATCACGCAGCCAGGCGATGTAAGTGCCCGGTGGCGGGTTCTGCTGGAAGAACTGACGCACGCCGCTGCTGATCGAACGCGCCAGCGCTTGCTGGTGGCTCGACGCCGAGAGTTTGTTCGCTTCGTTGGCGTTGGAGATAAATCCGGTTTCGACCAGGATCGACGGAATATCTGGCGACTTCAACACCATGAACCCGGCCTGCTCCACCCGCTGTTTGTGCAGCGGCGTGACGCGACCGATATTGGTCAGGACTTTCTGGCCGACGTTTAGGCTGGAGGTCAGCGAGGCCGTCATCGACAGGTCGAGCAATACGCCGGCGAGCATGCGGTCCTTATCGTCGAGGCTGACGTTACCGGCCCCCCCGATCAAGTCAGAACGGTTTTCGCTGTCGGCCAGCCAACGCGCGGTCTCCGACGTTGCACCGCGATCAGACAGGGCAAACACCGAGGCACCGAAAGCTGCGGCAGATGGCGCGGCGTCGGCGTGGATCGAGACAAACAGGTCGGCGCCTTTCTTGCGGGCGATTTCGGTACGGCCGCGCAACGGGATGAAGTAGTCGCCGGTACGGGTCAGCTCGGCGCGGAAGCCTTTCATGCCGTTGACCTGACGCTGCAGTTCGCGGGCGATCTGCAATACCACGTCTTTCTCACGCTGACCGCGCGAACCGGACGCACCCGGGTCTTCGCCACCGTGGCCGGCGTCGATCACCACAATAATGTCGCGCTTGCCGGCCGGGGCTGGCGGCAACTTGATTGCAGGCTCGGTCGGGGTTACCGGCACCGCTGGCACGGTCGCCACCTGCGGCGTTGGCGCCGGCGGCGGTGCGGCGTCGGCCGGGTTGTCGAACAGGTCGACCACCAGACGGTTGCCGTACTGCGCGTTCGGCGCCAGCGAGAAGCTTTTCGGGGTGACGGCTTTCTTCAGGTCGATGACCACGCGCAGGTCGGTCGGCGTGCGCTGGGCCGAGCGCATCGCGGTGATCGGCGTGTTTGCGGTCTGCACATTCAACGGAGCACCGAGGGTGGCACCGTTGATGTCGATCACCAGCCGGTCTGGTGAGGTCAAGGTGAAGACGCTGTGCTGCACCGGGCCACTCAGGTCGAAGACCAGTCGCGTGTTGTCCGGCGCCCGCCACAGGCGCACGCTGTTGACCTTTGAATCGGCCACAGCGTTGACGGTTACTGCCATCAACAACAGTCCAGCGGCAGCCACCAACGCGCGAAAGCGCATACCTAACCCCATCATTTAATTGGATTCCAATGCCAAAGCGGCACACCAGGCCTCGCCACGCGAACCCTGGGATAAAATTTTCAGCGAACGCCCGCTGTCTTGCGGGCTAATGGTAATGGTCAGGTCAGGCTTTGGCAAAAAGCCTGCACCTTTATCGGGCCATTCGATCAGGCACATCGCATCGTCTTCGAAGTAGTCGCGGATGCCGAGAAACTCCAGTTCTTCCGGATCGACCAGGCGATACAGGTCAAAGTGGAAGGCGCGGATGTCACCGATTTCGTAAGGTTCGACCAAAGTGAAGGTCGGACTTTTTACCGCGCCGACATGGCCCAGCCCGCGAATGATGCCTCGCGACAGGGTGGTTTTGCCCATGCCCAGATTGCCTTCGAGAAAAATCAGGCCATGGCCTTGAGTCACGCGGGCGATCCGTGCGCCAAAGTCGCTCATGGCCTGTTCATCGGCCAGGTACAGGGTTACTTCAGACACGGTGCTTGCTCCTCCAACAACTGACGAATGGCTGGAATCAGATCACTGGCCGCCAGCCCACGGCCGAATTTTCCTTGTTGCCTACCGGCATTGGCGTGCAGCCAGACGGCCAGACACGCGGCCTCGAAACCGTCCAGGCCTTGCGCAAGCAGCGCACCGGTCAAGCCCGCCAGCACGTCGCCGAGTCCAGCGGTGGCCATGGCCGGGTGGCCTTGGTGACACAACGCCAGACGGCCATCGGGATGCGCGATCAGACTGCCCGCGCCCTTCAACACGACCACAGCTGTATATTTTTTGCTCAATGCCAGCGCCGCCGCCGGACGATCCGCCTGCACTTCGGCCGTACTGATGCCCAGCAATCGCGCCGCCTCTCCCGGATGCGGGGTGATCACGCAATCCTTGGGCAGCTCAACGAAACCGCTTGCCAGCAGATTCAGCGCATCGGCGTCCCACACTTGCGGCAATGCCGCGTTGGCCGCCGCCGACAACAGTGCGCGCCCCCAACTGGCCTGCCCCAATCCCGGACCGACCACCAGCACAGAAACTTTCTCCAGCAAACCCATCAACTGATTGGCCGATGAGGTGCCAAGCGCCATGGCTTCTGGCACACGAGTCAGTGCTGCCGCGACATGCTCTGGGCGAGTCGCCAGCGAAACCATACCCGCGCCGCTGCGCAAGGCCGTTTCGGTGCTGAGCAGAATCGCCCCGCCAAAGCCGTGATCGCCACCGATCAGCAGCACATGACCAAAGCGGCCCTTGTGCGAAGTCGGTGCACGCGCCGCCAACCCCGGAAGATTAGCCGTGTTGAGCCGTTGGGCGATGATCGGAATGTCACGATAGATGTCGGCGCTGGCCTGTAAATCGTTAAACACCAATTGGCCGACATGATCCGCCGCGTCGCCGGTGAACAGGCCGATTTTCAGCCCGATAAAGGTCACCGTAAGATCAGCCTGCACAGCGGCGCCCAGAACATGCCCGGAGTCGGCGCTTAGACCTGAAGGGATATCGACGGCAGTCACCGGCAAACCACTGGCGTTAATTGCCTTGATCGCCGAGACATAAGGCTCGCGCACATCCCCGCTCAGCCCCGTGCCGAGCAAGGCATCGAGAATGATCCCGCGCATTTCGCTTTCAGCCTGCCAGCCCTGCACCACAACACCTTCAGCCAACGCCTCGGCACGGGCCTGCGCGGCATCGCCCTGTAAACGCTGCGGATCGCCGACCGCCAACACGCGCACCGACCACCCGGCTCGCTGCGCCATGGCCGCGACCAGATAACCGTCACCGGCATTGTTGCCGTGCCCGGCCAGCACCGTCAGTTCAGTTGCCGACGGCCATTGCCGCACCAACGCACGCCAGGTCGCATGCGCCGCGCGCTGCATCAATTCGAAGCCCGGCGTACCCGCGGCAATCAGCCGTGCATCGAGTTCGCGCACCTGCGCGGCGCCATACAGCGCGTCGGGTAATTCATCTTTCGTGTGCGGCATGCGTCTTCGGGCTCCGATGTCTGGCAGAATTATACGCACCTCAGCTCCGGTTTCTCTCGCCTCATGTCCGCCATCACCACAGACCTGCCCGCCCTCGCCCAATCGATCAAGGATTGGGGCCGCGAGCTGGGCTTTCAGCAAGTCGGCATCAGCGGTCTGGATCTGGCCGAGCATGAGCAGCACCTCGCGCGCTGGCTCGAGGCCGGCTACCACGGCGAAATGGACTACATGGGCGCCCATGGCAGCAAACGCTCGCACCCGGAAGAACTGGTGCCGGGCACGTTGCGCGTGGTTTCGCTGCGCATGGACTACCTGCCCGGCGACACACAAATGGCGCAAATGCTGGCGCAACCGGAAAAAGCCTACGTGTCGCGTTATGCCTTGGGCCGCGATTACCACAAATTGATCCGTAAACGTGTGCAGCAGTTGGCCGACAAGATTCAGGCGCAGATCGGCCCGTTCGGTTTCCGCGCGTTTGTCGACAGCGCCCCAGTGCTGGAAAAAGCCATCGCCGAACAGGCCGGGCTGGGCTGGATTGGCAAAAACACCTTGGTATTGAATCGCAAGGCCGGCAGTTATTTCTTTCTCAGCGAATTGTTCGTTGATCTGCCATTGCCAGTCGACGAGCCGCACAGCAGCGAACATTGCGGCCGCTGCACCGCGTGTCTCGATATCTGTCCGACCAACGCTTTCGTCGGCCCCTATGTGCTGGACGCGCGGCGCTGCATTTCCTATCTGACCATCGAACTGAAAAGCGCCATCCCTGAAGACCTGCGTCCGTTGATCGGCAATCGCGTGTTCGGCTGTGATGACTGCCAGATCGTTTGCCCGTGGAACCGCTTCGCCAAGCCTTCCGGGGAAAGCGATTTCAAGCCACGGCACAACCTGGACAATGCTGAACTGGCCGAGCTGTTTTTGTGGGATGAAGAGAAGTTCTTGAGCAGCACCGAAGGCTCGCCGTTGCGGCGGGCGGGGTATGAGCGCTGGTTGCGGAATCTGGCGGTGGGGCTGGGCAATGCGCCCTCAACGATTCCGGTGCTGGAAGCGTTGAAGGCGCGACGGGATTATCCGTCAGAGTTGGTTAAAGAGCATGTGGAGTGGGCGTTGCGTCAGCATCTTCCTGACACGCTGTAAAAGATTTTCGATCCACTTTCACGGTGTGCCCCATCGCCGCCACAATCAGCTGCCCCCAACAGGTTGCCAGCGAATGGATCAGCCCTCATCGGCGCTTTCCAGTCCACTGTCCACGCCGTCAGACACTATATTCTGTTGGGGCACCCAGACATCGCCATCCACTTGAATCAGGATTCTTCTGTCTAAACCGGCGCCGTCGAAATAGGCAGTGATTCGTTGCAGAGTGTCGTCATCCAGCGGATTGTTTCGAAAATCATAATTGACCTCGCGAACGTCGGGCACATCGAACAGTTCTCGTGGCAGGCTCGTGAATCCGTTATGCCGAAAATCCACATAGGCCAGACTCTCGATGTCAAATATCCCGACTGGCACTTCGGTCAGGCCCGTTTTCGACAGATAAAGGCTGTCCAGGCGCCGCATGTAACTGACATCAGGTGGGAGACCCAGTGGGTTGTTGCTTAAGTCCAGCAGCGTCAATCCTTCAATGTGGGCGAGACCTTCGACAGTCGCTTCGGAGAGTCGAATGTCGCAATTGTCGAGGGTTAACGTCGTCAGCTCTCTCATTTGAAAAATTTCAACAGGAAACGCTTTCAACGCTAAACCAGTGAGCGTCAGGTGCTGCACGCCCGGAAAAGCTGCAAGAAAGGCGCTGCCACTCAACACATAGGTACCGGAGAGACTCAGTTCACGGACATGACTGAAGTCAGCCGACAAACGCGGCAGAGTGCCCGTCATATCCAGAACGTAGTCAAGCTTTTCGGGGGTGTACGGATTTGCGGTGGTTAACTGGCGCGACCAATTGGCCTGTAGTTCCTGCGCGAAAAGCGCGCGGTGCGATCGCAGCCTTTCAATCTCAGTTATTGTCAGTGCCTGCCCCGTGACCGGGTGCAGCGATGGCACCTCTACTGCCCACGCGCCAAGATCTTTCACCAGCGTGAGGTGTTCCACCTCCAGCCGAGCCAGTGCCTGCCCCGTATCTGCGCTCAATCGCTCGCGGTGCAAGTCAGCTCGCGCCTCTTCGGTCAATGTCGGATACAACACGGCCAGGCGTTCGTCTATCGTACGAAGCGGTTCCACCTGAAAATTCCCATCACCGGACCACGCACCGCTATGCTCCTGTGCTAGCTGCCCGGGTAGACCATCGCTGTCCGCCGGACGCCAGAACTTGCCCTCGGCACCCGGTTTCATCAGCGGACCGGAAGCGTTGAGCTCGCTGGCGACGGTAGCGCGAAACTGGCCGCTTTCGGCGTCCTGAACCACTTGCACGAAGTAATCATCAGCGACGGCTACAAACAGACGCTGTTTATACAGCCGTATGCCGGACGCGTCGGCGTCACCGAGATTTTTCCAGTCTTGTATCCAGTAGTCTCGAAATGAAGATGCAGACACAGCCATCTCCACTTCACTGACGTAGGCAGCCATTGGACTTACGCTGACCGACTGTGCGGCGGCGCCAATATCCGACCTGCGAAGGGGAAAGGGCGCGTCCAGATGCGCGAGGCTCGATGGGGTGTGCTGACTGCTCCGTGGCAGTCCTTGGGAGCCGCCAGCGCTGAAGTCATCAGTTCTACTTAGGGCAGGTTTAATCTTTGGTGGTTTACCAGCCATAAACTTTCATCCTTGGTTTAGTTGCGCCGATGCCGCAGCGCTGCACCGGCAGCGCCGGCCATCAATGCAAGTAGTCCTCCTGGACCACTTGGCGATTGGATGGACCAGTTTATCGGGATGACTGCTGCGTGAAGATATAAATAGATCTTCACGCAGCCTTATTTACTCAAGTGTAAGAACGAACTACACCACCCCGAACCCTTGCCCGTGACGAGCCGTCAGTATGGGAACACTGACGCTGCACGATTGCGAATAACTTCGCTCACAGACATATCAGCCGCCCCTCTGCGTGTGACCTATCTTATGCGCCGTCACCGTTCGAGTGTCCTTGTTCGCGTAAAAAAACAAACGCTTGCCGCCACTAAGCCTGATTTCGGTGTAACCCGTCTTGTTGAAAAATCCAGGCTCTCCTAGTTCCAATTCAGTAGCGCTGCGAAACGCGACCATTTCATTGTATTTAACGCTTGATCCCAAGCGCTTTGCCGCTTTGGAAGGCGTCAATCCCTGTTCGACAATTCCATTTTTGAACAAGTAATAGTCGGCTACTTCAGCATTCCCGAGCGCCTCAAAACCATCAACTGCGCCCATTCCGGTTTTTTTTCCCGCCACCTTCCCTTTGAAATTGTAAGTCTTGAAAGTCCAGGGTTCTGTTGCAGCCGCCGCTCTCTGAGAGCTTCCTTCGCCCCGCGGGCTGAAGAATGTGGTGTATTCTTTTTCGACGATTTTGACCGGAGGCTCATCCGCGACTGTCGCGATGTAAGCGCGCGCTCTCGTGTGCTGCGTGAAGATCTTCTGCACCGCCAGGGCGCCTGCTGCTATCGACACGATGCCCAGCCCCAGACTCACCCAGCCAAGTATTGCCCCTGCCTGGGATTGCGAGTCGAGGGCATTCGCCACCTCACTGCCTATGCCCGTAGCTCCCGAAGCGACGCCCAACCCCATCGCCAACAGGCTCAGTGGCGTGGTAGCCCCCATGGTCACGATACTCAAGGCAATCCCGATGACTCCCAATGCGATTCCGGCAATTGACTGCCAGGAGATATGACCCGTGGGGTCAATCCGATTGACCGGGTCACCCAAGCAATACGCGTACGCATTCACGCCACCCGCCCCAAACGGGCTCATGCTGTCGGGGCTATTGAAACGCATGAGCGTCGGGCTGTAGGCACGGTAACCATGACCCAGAAGGTACAATCCCGTGACCGCATCGAGTTGCTCGCCATTGAATCCCGCCAAACTGAAGAGACCGCCTTCAGCAACGCGATGGCCGTAAGGGTTGTAAGGGTTGTCTTCCCATTGATCCCCGTGCAACTGAGTCAGCACACTTTGCTGTTGATCCGTCCCGAAGATCCGGCTGCCAGCGTCCGCCCCGAGTTGTTGTTGTCCCAATAACACTGCGCCGTTGCGCACCACACTGCGCGAGTCGTCACCACGGATTTCGCAACTGACGGTTGAGTTGTGGTAATAGCGCTGAGCATCCGCCATGCGCGGTTGCGACAACTCGACGATTCGATCAAAGCCGTCGTAATGAAAACCACGCACCAACTCCCCTCTGGCGTCACTCACCTGGGTCAGGCGACCGAAGGCGTCATATGCCAGAGTGCGAGCCTGATCGTCCTTGACCATCCGGCCATCGGCGTCGTACTCCAGCGTAACCGACGCAGGATAGTCGGCATGCGAGTGCGATACCCCAATAAGCTGCGCCGGATCGCTTTCGCTAAAGCTGAAAGTCGTTAGATTGACGCCTTCGGGAAACGTGGTTTGCAGTGTCAGGATGTTATCCAGTGCGTCGAAGGTAAATACCTGCTGGACGATCTCCTTGCCGTAGGGGTCCCGCGGCCGCTGGCTGCCCTCGCAGTCGTACTGCGTAAGGCGCCCGCGCACGTCGTAGGTGAAGCGCTCATCACGCAGCACGAAAGCGCCGCGCTTCAAGACCTTTTGCGCCAGTTTGCCGGCCACGGTGTAGGTGGAGCTCAGCGTCTGGGTGGGCAAACCGTTGACCTCAAAGCTTCGGGTCGCTTCACGGCCGATATCGTCGTAGGTCAGGCGCGTCGTCAGCAGGCGCTTGGTCGACGTATCGCGCGTTTCGATCTTCGTCAACAAACCGCGCTTGTCGTAGGAAAAATCCGCCTGCACAGCACCTTGCTTGAACGAGGACCTACGCCCCCATCTGTCATACCCGGTCTGATGCTTTGTACCCAGTACATCCATGTAGATCAGGGGCAAACCGGCAAAAGAATAGGTATGGGAAACCGTCTTGCGCTGTTCGCCATATCGGCTGGTTTCCGACTTTAGGCGTCCGGAAGGGAAATACTCGAAATGACGCTCGCGACCTTGTTCGATGCAGCTCTTGATTTTACCGGTCAGGGGATCGTAGGTGAATCGGCTGGTCAAGCCATCCTTCCCCTCAGTCACGGCTTTGCGCTCAGTCAACAATCCGCCCAGCTCGGACGCATGGATGAACTCGACCTTCTGCCCCCTGGCATCGGTGGAAGACTTGGGCAGGCTGCGACCGGCCTCATAACTGGCCAACGTCTTACGCCCTCCCACAGTTATCTCGGTCACACGGTTCAAGCCATCGAACGTCTGCTGCCCCAGTAGCGAACCGGCCACTTTGATTTCAACGGGCAGCTCGGCGGCGCTATGGGCTGCAAACGTGGTTTCCACGGCATGGCCGTCCGGCAGAACACTGCGAGTCATCCGGTCGAACACATCATATTCATAGCGTGTCGTGTTGCCTGCCGGGTCGGTCTGACTGAGGGTTCGGCCCAAGCCGTCATATTTATAAACGGATTCGCCCAGGCTCTGGTTTTTGAGATCAAACACTTCAATGCTGTCCGGCTTGCCGAACGCATTGAAGGCGGTAATTGTCTTGCCCATGCCGTCCTGCCAACTCTGCTGCTGGCGGCTGATCGGGTCAAACTGACTGTGAACGACTCGCCCATCGCCGTGCCGGGTTTCTGTGACCTGACCCCAGTCGTCGTAAGAAAATTCCGTCTTGACCTCTCGCACGAGGCCGTCCCACCAGTCACTGTGGATGACCTGCACTTGGCGGCCGCTCTGGTCATGGAGGGCGCTGTAAGCATTGCGCATCGGGAAGTTGCCTTGCGGATCAGGGTTGTCGCAATCCTTTTCCTGAATCGCACAGATGCGTCCCAGCGCGTCAAACGTGGCTATTTGCATGCCACCTGCCGAGTCTTTCGTGATCATCGTTGCGGGCTGGTTACCCTTGGCCGCCTGATAGCTCCAATGGGTAGTGGAGGCGAACGCCGTAGCGGGTGCGAGTGTCCTGCGCAGGCGTCGGCCCAATTTGTCGTATTCGTACTCGATCACGGTGTCTTCAGCATCGCGCTCGCACATTACCAGTCCGCTCAGGATCGAGAACGTTTGTTCGCTGGAACTGGTTTTGCCGTCAAAACCCTGCACCGTTTTCTTCAGCACCAACTTGGTACCGTCGAGCACATAAGAGCAATCGAGACGAGTAGTCGTCGCATTGCGCGTGACGCTTTGCTGTTGCAGCAACCCGTGTCTGGCGGGGTCCTTGGGCGAATTGAGATAAGTCAGATCGACCTGGGATCGAAGCGTCTCACTGCCGTCGATCCACTCGAAAAAGCTCTCTTGGATGGGCACAACATTGGCCTGCGACGCACCTTCGATGGCGGAATGCAATGCATATCGGTAGCGTGTCACGGTAGTTGCGCCGCCGCCAGCCGCGGGAGTCACGGCCCTCTGCTTCAGAAAGCGGACGAATCCTAAAGGATCTTTCGGGCAATCCTTTGATTCGGTGCCTGGATAGTATTCGAACTGCGTGACCACCCCATCGCCCCCTACCTGCCTAAGCAGATTGCCAGCGGCATCGAATTCAGTGGTGGATGTCTCGGTGCGTTTGTTCTTGGTTTTGCTGTTTTCGTAAGTGCGGGTCTGAGACTTGGGCAACCTGAATTGAGCGACCTGCTCTGTAAACGGCTTGGCGACGTTACAGTGGTACTCGGTAGTCGTCGAAACGATAGCGTCATTGCAGGTGGTCACTTCTGAGACCAACAGATGAAATTTGTTGTACGTGCGCTTGGTGTGAGTATGAAGCTTGTGCCCCACGATCAGCTTCTCAGTGGAGTTGTACTGATACGTCCCCGGTGCCCGGTAGAGAGGGTCGCCGTCATCAGTGGAATCGGGCGGCACACCATGCCCCAGGTAATTGCGATCCGAATAGGTGTACGTTTTGATGACCTTCGGCTGGCCTTGCTTGGCGAAAATGTCATGGGCTATCACGTACGGCAGACCTTGCACTGCCCCCAGCACAGGTTGCAGGTGCCCGAGCCTTTTGTAGCGAATGTTTTCCACGGCGCCGAGTGGCGACTCCACGCGTTTCACATAGCTGATGCCGTCAATCACTTCGTACTGAATATCCCAACCCCTGCCCACCGGTAAGCCGATGGCGGTGACGCGATCATTCTTGAAGGTCATCGAGAATTCAGCGCTGTCTGGCGTATCGGGATTCTGGGTCAATGTCAGCCGGCCAGCGGTACGGCTGACTTTGAGCAACTGTCTTTTTGCGTCGCTGATTTCCACGAGCATCGGCTGCTCATTGAACAGGGCATATTTCAAGGCAATGCTTGCCCCGTTCGCCGCGATGATCTTCATGGGTACGGCAATGTGCGTGGCGCCAAAAACTTCCAGTTCTTCGCGCCGGCCATCCTTGTAGCGCACTTCATATCGCCCGATGCCTGTTTTCAGAACCTTGGCGCTCTCCAGTTTCATTTCCTTGAAGAACAGCGCTTTGGCTGTTTCAGCGGCTTTATAGGTCTCACCGCTGGCCAACGTGATGACTTTACTGCGCAAGTCATAACGACTGGTCGACAGCGACCACCCTGTGCCATAGCCGGCGTTGCGCGTATTAAGCGGATTGAAGCCAAGGGCAAGATTAAATGAGGGTCCGTTGAGATCGGCAGAGCGAATGGCACCGAGTGTCAATGCCAGGGTATATATACCTGTACGGGGATCAACACCACCAGCGACAAAGCCACCGAAGTTGAATGCATTGGAACGCACCGAATCAAAAGTTTGACTATCCATGGATAACATCCTGTCACTTTCAGAAAAAAACACACACGTAAGCGTCGCGCTGACTTCACAAGGAAATAATGAAACCGGAACAACCCCGGAAAATTTTCATTAACTTAATATGAACGACCGACTGAGGACCGATTACAGGTTTGCGGGGGTTGTGCTGGCTCCGTAGCACCACGGAGCCCGCGAACATTTATCTATAAAGCATCGAAACTGCAGTCAATCATGAGTTTGATGAAGTTACAGCTTACAGGCCCACAACATCTGAAACGGCATATATATCTACGCCTTTTAGCATCTCAGTACTCAACCACGCTCCAGCGAAAACTCCCGCGCATCAAAGTCAGTGCGAATGGCGAGTTTGTGTTCGGTACCATATTGATCAATGGCGACAAAATGAAAGGGCGGAGCGTGCTTGTGCGCCGCTTCAATTGTCGAGTACTCAGACAAGCCCTGCACCACGGTCAACTCCCCATCTCGGTCATTGACTCTTACGGAGTATTTCTCTTTGCGTTCCGACAACTTCAAGATGCCGTCCACAGCAAAGGTCAGTACGTCGCTAAGCGGATGACTGCTGTACGGCAAATACACATCATGGGTTATTTCCTCTGGAACAACGAAGATACCTTCAAGGTAATTGGTATTCCATGCACGAAGCTTGTTACCTCGGGCAAATATCCGATCACCGCGAATGCCTTCCGAAACCCAGTCCACCAGTTTGATTTGCTGTCCGCCCTGAGGATACAACCCCAGGTAATAGTTGACGATGCGATTACCTGGCGCCTCATCACCACGCCGGGTTTGCTGCCAGCGGAAACTTTCGATGGAATAAGCTGCCGGCTGTTTTGCAGTCAGCGAGACACTGCTGTCATGCACACTGGAAAGCGTCGTACCGTTGGTGCGAATGGTTGTGTCATTCCATGACAACCGTGCAGCGATACGGGTTTCTCCTGCTCCCTGTGAAGAGACCCAAAAAGACCGCACTTGGGGATGAATGCTGTCATCCTCATCTTCATCGGACACCGCTACCGCATGATCTGCATTGCGCATTTCCAGCGTGTAGGAACCTTGCTCGGTGTTGGAAACCCAGCCGCCCTGCAATCTGCTACCGCCATCGTAATGGATCAGCTCAATACTGTTCATCACTTCAGGCGGTACGTGAACTGCATTTCCGTTAATGTCGGCTCCCGCAACGACAACTTGCACTTTAACCTGCATCCGACCATTGCCATACAGCTCTTTACTTCGGGTAGTTTCAGCGGTATCAAACTTCACCTTGAACAAGGTAAGGCTATCAAAAGCAGCCAAACTGCTTGACCGCGCCTGAGTCTCTTCCATGACTTGATTCATGACTTACTCCGTTATCTCAATGCTATTTAAGAAATCGACATCAACTGCGATGACGTCAAAACAAATAACACGATGAGCACAGGAACAGAAAATCAAAAAATGTAAGAAACTTGCAATTACCTATACAGATCAAAATAATACAATTTATTCAAACCAACAGACCGAGCTTTCTCAATGCTCATCGTTGTAGACAAACTTGGGCATTTCCCAATGAAAACGAATGGCCAGCAGACGCAACAAGAACCCACCGAACAGCGTAATCAGAATGGCTTGTTCACTTGGCACGTTCAAATAAAGGCACAGCATGTAGCACCACGCTGCGGCGAAGGAAACGCTCGCATAGAGTTCACGGCGGAAGATCAGCGGAATATCGTTGCAGAAGATATCCCGCAGGATGCCACCAAAGACGCCGGTGATCACACCGCTGACCGACGCCACCAACATGCCATGGCCCATTTCCAGCGCGGTCATGCAGCCGATCAGGGTGAACGCCACCAGACCGACGGCGTCGAGTACCAGAAACAGCGAGCGCAGGTGGCGCATCCAACGGGCGGTAAACACGGTAAACATCGCTGCGACCGAGGTCAGCACCAGATATTCCGGGTGTTTGACCCACGTCAGCGGGTAATGCCCCAGCAGCACGTCACGCACCGAACCGCCGCCCAATGCCGTGACGCAGGCGATCAACACCACACCAAACCAGTCCATGCCGCGACGTCCGGCAGACAAGGCGCCAGTCATGGCTTCGGCGGTGATGGCGATCAGATAGAGCATCAGCAACATGGTGGCGATCCAGACAGGAAGGCGCGCAGTCTAGCCATTTAGATGCGGCACCAAAAGGGGGCAATGCCATCACAGAGTTCTCTGGTTGAACCTGTGGCGAGGGAGCTTGCTGCCGCTGGAGGGCGAAGCACTCCCCTGCGCTCATTCAGACGACCGGAGGCTGCAGGTTTTGCGACTGCTGCGCAGCCGAACGAGAGCGAGCTCCCTCGCCACATTAGCCCAGCACCCACCAACGGTTGTCGCGGTGAAATCAGAACTTGATGAAGTGCTTGCGGTAATGCTGCAACTCGGCGATCGATTCGCGGATATCGTCCAGCGCCAAGTGCGTGCTGCCCTTCTTGAAGCTGTCGCGCACGTCCGGCGCCCAGCGCGCGGCCAGTTCCTTGAGCGTGGAAACGTCGAGGTTGCGGTAATGGAAATAGCTCTCCAGCGCTTTCATGTGCGTATAAAGGAAGCGACGGTCCTGGCAGATGCTGTTGCCACAGATCGGCGACTTGCCCTTCGGTACCCATTTTTCCAGGAAGGCGATGGTTTCGGCTTCAGCTTCGGCCATGTTGATACGGCTGTCGCGCACGCGCTGGGTCAGGCCGGAGTTGCCGTGGGTGCGGGTGTTCCACTCGTCCATGCGCGCGAGGACTTCGTCACTGTGGTGGATGGCGATCACCGGGCCTTCGGCCAACTTGTTGACTTCACTGTCGGTGACGATGGTGGCCATTTCGATGATGACGTCGTTTTCCGGATCCAGACCGGTCATTTCCAGGTCGATCCAGATCAGGTTCTGCGGGTTTGGCATATGTCGGCTCCTAGGCAATGCTGCGCAGTTTAGCCTAGGCCGGTGGCCGGGCGTGCTAAACTCGCGGCCGTTTTACCTAATCGCTGCATTCTTCAGACGGAACACCCATGGCCAAACGCCAACTCAATCGTCGTCAAAACTGGCGCAT
>Ga0163161_10001698_pt1 | contig 16165 bp, 15 predicted proteins | sample S45metaG_FD_129847 | JGI IMG/M metagenome (GOLD analysis project Ga0163161, IMG submission 129847) | Switchgrass rhizosphere microbial communities from Kellogg Biological Station, Michigan, USA - S4-5 metaG | ecosystem: Host-associated > Plants > Roots > Rhizosphere > Soil | place: USA... | reverse complement strand
CAGATCAACGACCAGTTCGGCCACCAGACCGGCGACGAACTGCTGAAGGCTTTCTCGAACCGGCTGTCGCAAGGGCTGCGCTCCAGCGACGTGCGCGCGCGCCTGGGCGGTGACGAATTCACGGTCATCATGGAAGGCCTGCCCCACGCCGACATCGCGGTCTCGGCCGCCACCAAGCTCGTCATCGCCATGCAGGCGCCCTTCGGCACCGAGCAGCGAACCATCGACGTCACCGCGAGCATCGGCCTGGCGTTCTACCAGGGCGGCACCGCGACGGCCGCCGCGCTGGTCAGGCAGGCGGACGAGATGCTCTACCGGGCCAAGCGTTCCGGCCGCAACAACGTGCAGGCGGCGGCGCTGCCGATCGACAGCGGCCTGACCTGATGCTTGCGGGCACGGCCGGCGGCCGCAAGGAAGTCAGGCTTGCCAGGGCATGCCCCGCATCCGCTCGCGCTTTTCCTCCTCGTCGAAGTGCGCGAGGGAGGGCTCGATGAGGTCGCTGCGCGCCACGATGCCGACCAGCGCGAGCGACTGCGCGTCCTTCACGACCGGGAGTCGCTCGAGCCGATGGCGTGCCAGTCGCGTCGCCACGGCGCGGCAGTTCTCGCCCGGCAGCGCAAAGAAAAGCGGTGTGTCGGCACACGCGTCGCCCACGGTGGCAATCGGGTCCCACGTGCCGCGCGCGGCCAGCGCCGCACGGTCGGCCACGCCGATCACGGCGCCGTTGCGCACCACCGGGAACGCGCGGTGGGCCTGGCGGTCGCCGAAATATTCGAACAGCGCCTTCGCCACCGGCAAGCCCGCGTCGATGCTGCGCACCTCGCGCGTCATGACTTCCTCCACGGCGTGCCGCTCGAGCGGATCGACGCCGTATTCGCGGTAGATGTGGTAGCCGCGGCGTGCGATCTTCTCGGTGAGGATCGAGCGGCGCATCGTCAGCACCGTGAAACCGTAGGCCACGGCCGACGTGGCCAGAAGCGGCAGCAGCGCGTTGCTGTCGTGGGTGAGGCCGAACGCGAAGATGGTGGCGGTGAGCGGCGCGCGCATCACGCCGCCCAGCGTGGCGGCCATGCATACCAGTGGCCACAGCAGCGGATCGTTGCCCGGCAGCACATGCGACAGCACCGCGCCCAGGCCCGCACCCATCATCAGGAGCGGCGCGAGCACGCCGCCCGAGGTGCCGGAGCCCAGCGAGACGACCCAGATCACCGCCTTTACCGCCAGCAGCGCCGCCACCACCCCGAGTGCGAGGTGGTTGTTCAGCAGGTCGCCGATCACGTCGTAGCCCACGCCCAGCGCACGCGGCTCGAAGTAGCCCCCGATGCCCACCGCGAGGCCACCGATCGCGGGCCACCACATCCAGTGCAGCGGCAGCTTGCCGAACAGGTCCTCGACCTTGTAGAGAGAAAGAGAAAGGCATGCCGACAACACACCGCATGCCAACCCCGCCGCCAGGCACGAGAGCATCGCGAGCGGTCCCGGCACGGCGGTCTGCAACGGGAACAGCGGCCCCGGGTCCATGAGCAGCGGGCGAATGAAGCCCGCGACCGCGCAGGCCACGGCCACCGGCAGCAGGCTGCGCGGCCTGAGCTCGAACAACAGCAACTCGACGGCCAGCAGCACGGCGGCCACCGGCGTGCCGAACACGGCCGTCATGCCGGCCGTGGCGCCGGCCACCAGCAACGCCTTGCGCTCGGCAGCGGTGAGGTGGAAGTGCTGCGCGATCAGCGAGCCGATGGCGCCGCCTGTCATGATGATCGGCCCCTCGGCGCCGAACGGCCCGCCGCTGCCGATCACGATGCCGGATGACAGCGGCTTGAGAAGCGCCACCTTTGCCGACATCCTGCTCTTGCCGAACAGGATCGCTTCGATGGCTTCGGGGATGCCGTGGCCCCGGATCTTGTCCGAGCCGTAGCGTGCGACCAGCCCGACGATGAGCCCGCCGATCACCGGCACGGCGATCACCCAGGCGCCCAGCGTGTTCGCGGCCGGCGAACGATCAGCCAGCGACAAGGCCTGGAAGAAGAACAGGTTGGTGAAGAAACGGATCAGGTCGAGCAGCACACGCGCGGCGATGGTGCTGAAGGCGCCGATGACCACGGCCATGGCCGCGATGCGCAGCATGCGCGCATTGAGCGCGAAATCGCCGCGGGGAGGGTGGGAGGCTGGGGTCATGGCGGTCCGGGAGCGGCCCGTGAATATATCACGCCATGATATATACAGGCCCGGGCCCGGGCCCGATGCCGGCATTGCCTGCAAAAAAGTTGAAACGCGACAGGTGGCTGCGCCATCCAATGGGAAAGGAATCACCGATGCCCGACACCGCCCCCATCCCCATTGCCATGCCCGCCAGCGCGGAACAGGCTTCCGACCCCGAGCTGGCCGCGCGCGCCGCACAGGCCGACACCGCGGCCTTCGAGTGCATCATGCGCCGCCACAACCGGCTGCTCTTCCGCACCGCGCGCAGCATTCTCAAGAGCGACGAGGAAACCGAAGACGCGCTGCAGGAAAGCTATCTGCGCGCCTGGCGCGCGATCGGGAGCTTCCGGGACGATGCGCAGCTTTCGACGTGGCTCGTGCGTATCGTGATCAACGAAGCACTGGGGCGCCTGCGCCGCCGGGGCGCGCAGGTGATCCCGCTCGACGGCGCCGCCGCGCCCGACCCCGGCGACGAGACCGAGCAAACGGCGGCGGGCGATCCCGATGAACAACCGGAGCGCCTTGCCATGCGGGAAGAACTTCGCCAGCTGATGGAGCGCCGCATCGACCGTTTGCCGGACGCCTACCGCACCGTCTTCATGCTGCGCGCCGTCGAAGAGATGAGCGTAGCGGAAACGGCCGCCGCGCTGGCGTTGCCGGAAGCCACCGTGCGCACCCGCTTCTTCCGGGCGCGCAGCCTGCTGCGCGAGAGCCTGTCGCGCGACATGGACGTGGCGATGGGGGACGCGTTTTCATTCGACGGCGCGCGCTGCGATCGCATCGTGGCGGGCGTGCTGGCGAGCCTGGCCGGCGAGCGGTGATCACCCGCCGGCGTCATTCAACCAAGAGGAAAATAACCATGTCTTTCTTCCAGATGACTTCTCCCGCGGCTGCGCGGCGCATGTTCCTGGGCCGTTCGGGCCTTGTGCTGTCCGGTGCCGCGGTCGCACTGCTGGCCGGCCAGGACGCCTTGGCGGCCAGGACGGGCGGCGCGACCGGCAACGACGTGCAGATCCTCAACACCGCGCTGGCCGCGGAACTCGAAGCCATTGCGGCCTACCAGGCGGGCGCCGAGAGCAAGCTGCTCGAAAAGCCCGTGCTCGACCTGGCCGTGACCTTCCAGGGCCATCACAAGGCGCACGCCGACCTGCTGGCCAAGACAATCGCCAAGCTCGGCGGCAAGGCCGTGCCGGCCAAGTCCAGCTACGGCTTTCCGCTGGAATCGCTCAAGTCCCAGGCGGACGTCCTGCGCTTCGCGGCCAAGCTGGAGCAGGGCGCCGTGAGCGCCTACCTCGGCGCAGTTCCCCTGTTCGGAAACCGCGACCTGTCGAAGGCGGCTGCGAGCATTCTTGGCGACGAGGCCATGCACTGGGCCGTGCTGCGCCAGGCACTCGGCGAGACGCCCGTTCCTTCGGCCTTCATGTCGTGACCTTCAGCCGGTGGCTCCTGGCGGCCGCAACGCTGGCCGCGGGCGTGCAAGCCCTGGCAGCGCCCGACGCGGTGCGCGGCGAACAGGTGTACGCGCGTTGCCTCGCATGCCATGCGCTGGCGGCCGACCGCGTCGGTCCCAGGCACTGCGGCCTGTTCGGCCGGCTGGCCGGCAGCGTGCCCGGCTTCAGCTATTCGGAGGCGATGAAGAAGTCGAAGATCGTCTGGAACGACAAGACGCTCGACAGGTTCCTGGCCAGCCCCCTTGCCGTGGTGCCCGGCACCGCCATGACCTACGACGGCGTTCCCGACCCCGGCGACCGGGCGGACCTGATCGCCTATCTGAGGCAAGCCGACGGCACGCCCGCATGCGCCGCGGCGGCACGCCGATGAATGTGTCCGGCGTCGCTGGAGGCGCTGGTCCGGCTCCTTCGCGGCCCTGAACTTCGTCAAGGTCCGAGGCGCGCCCGACACGGTGGCTAGGCGGTCGCGCGAGGGCGCTTCGGCGCCGGGCTCTTGACCGCCCCGCGCGCCGGAGCGGCGCGTTCGGGCGCTTCCGCCGCCACGTCGTCGGCCAGCAACACGCCGGCAGACACGATGAAGTCCGCTGCACCCTGAAGATCCCCGGCCAGCGCCTTGCGGGCCGCCTGGGCATCGCGCTTCTTGAGCGCATTGAGGATTTTCTGGTGGTGCGTGGCCGAGACGTGTTCCTTCACGCGCGTCGAGCCCGAACGGAAATCGTAGTTGAGGATCGGCCCGATGCGCAGCCACAGCGACTCGATCATCTCCAGCAGCATCGGCATGCGCGCCTGCCTGTAGATGGCGAAGTGCAGCTCCTTGTTGAGCGCGATCAGCGCTGATTCGCTCGGCTTCTTCGCCAGGATCTCGCGGGAGAAGCCCTCATGCGCGCCCTGGATTTCCTGCAGGCCGCGCTCGTCGACCAGCGCCGCCGCGCGCTCGATGGCCAAGCCTTCGAGGTTGAGGCGGATGTCCGTGATCTCGCGGAACTGGCTGACCGTCATGCGTGGCACCCGCAGCACCCGGTTGGGCAACAGCACGAGCGCCTTTTCCGACAGCAGGCGGTGAACGGCTTCGCGCACCGGCATGACGCTCACGCCCAGCCCTTCGGCGATGGTGCGAAGCGACAGCTGCTCGCCAGGCATGACGCGCCCGCTCATCAGCAGGTCGCTGAGCTGCTTGTAGACATCGCCGCTCAGCGTCTGGCGGGTCAGGGGGGTGACGAGTTTGGACAGATCCATGCTGTGGCTTGAAAGTGAAGCGGCCTTGTGATCTTTTAGCACAAGCCCGGCCCGGCCGGTCACCGGGCTTCGGCCCTAGGGCATTCCCTATAAAGATATGTGATCACAGTAAATATGATCACATCCATCGGATTTTTTTCCCATCCAAATGGAGCCCGTCCCATGAGTGCGTCAGAAGTCATCTCGAACAAGCAGGACCAGCCGGTGGCCATCGTCGGCGCGGGCCTGATCGGCCGCGCCTGGGCCATCGTCTTTGCGCGGGCCGGGCATCCCGTGCGGCTGCACGACGCGGATGCGGCCACCATGCAGGCGAGCCGGGCCTACATTGCCGAGCGGCTGCAGGAGCTGGACGGCTTCGGCCTGCTCGACGATGCACCCGCGGCGGTGCTGGCGCGCGTCCATTGCGAACCCGACCTGGCCGCGGCGCTGCGCGGCGTGGTCATCGTCCAGGAGAACATCCGCGAAACGGTGGAAGCCAAGACGGCCATCTTTGCGCAGCTCGATGCGCTGGCGCCGCCCGATGCGGTGCTGGCAAGCTCCACCTCCTGGCTGCCCGCGTCCACCTTCACCGAGCATCTGCCGGGCCGCGCGCGTTGCCTGGTGGGCCACCCGACCAATCCGCCGTACCTGGTGCCGCTGGTCGAGCTTTGCCCCGCGCCGTGGACCGACCCCGGGGCCATGGCGCGGGCGCATGCGATCTATGCGGCCGCGGGCCAGACGCCGGTGACGCTGTCGCGCGAGATCGACGGCTTCCTGCTCAACCGCGTGCAGGCGGCCGTGCTCAACGAATGCTTCACGCTCTTCGAGCAGGGGCTCGCGAGCGCCGAAGACATCGACAAGGTGCTCAAGGACGGGCTGGCGTTGCGCTGGTCCTTCATGGGCCCGTTCGAAACCATCGACCTCAATGCGCCCGCCGGCGTGAAGGACTACGCCGCGCGCTACGGCACGCAGAACCGCGAAGCCATGGCCGGTGTCCGGCCCTTCGGCTGGGCCGACGAGACGGTGGCGCGCGTCGACGGCGAACGCCGCAAGCAGCTCGACGTTGCCGACATCGGCGCGCGGTCCGCGTGGCGGGACCGCCGCCTGATGGCGCTCGCGGCGCACAAGCGGCAGGCCGCGGCTTCCTGAACGAGCGAAAGAAAGCAGAAATGACGCAACAAACCTCCTCGAGGCGGAAATTCCTCCAACTGGCAGCGGCGGGCTCGGCGCTCTCGGCCGTCGGCCCCGGTGCGCTGGCCCAAGGCTCGCCATGGCCGGCGAAGCCGGTCTCGCTCATCGTCGGCTATCCGCCCGGCGGGCTCACGGACGCGGGCGCACGGTTCGTGAGCAGGGGCATGGCCACGGCGCTGGGCCAGCCGGTCCTGGTCGACAACAAGCCCGGCGCAGGGGGCAACATCGCCGCGTCCGAGGTGCTGCGAGCCGCCGATCCCTTCAAGCTGCTGGTGGCGAACACCAGCTTCACCATCAACCCGCATACCTACGCGTCGCCATCGCCGGTGCCGACTCAGTTCACCCCGATCGGGCTCATCCTCGAATCGCAACTGGTCCTGTGCGTCAACCCCGCGTCGCCCGCCAGGACGTTTGCCCAGTTCGTCGCCTGGGTGAAGGCGGAAAGCACGAAGAACTTCAGCTACGCGTCGTCGGGCAACGGCGGCAACACGCACCTGGCGATGGAATACTTCCGCGAGCGCACGGGGCTGCCCGCAATGAGCCATGTCCCGTACAAGGGCAGCGCCCCGGCCATCCAGGACGTGGTGGGCAACCAGGTGCCCTGCATGATGGACGCGGCGTCCTTGCTGATCCCCTTCATCGCGAGCGGCAAGCTGCGTCCGATCCTCGTGACCGGAAGCACGCGGCTTCCTGCGCTGCCCGACGTTCCCACCGCCGCCGAGCTCGGCATCAAGGATTTCACGGTGACGGTGTTCGTGGGACTGTGGGGCCCGCCGAACCTGCCGGCCGAGGTCGTCAAGAAGGCGAATGCGGCAATGAACGCCGCACTGGCCGATCCCGCGATCAGCGGGCAGATCGCGAAGAACGGGGACACGGTGGGCGGCGGCAGCGCCGAACGGCTGGCCGAGCTCACCAGCTCCAACTACAAACTCTGGGGCGAGGTGGCCCGGCGCAACGGCGTGCGCGCGGAATAGGGCGCACGACCTCCAGGTGGCTGCGCGCGCTCACCACTTCATTTCTCCTTTGTTGACCTTGGCGCCGATGTCCAGCGCCACGCCGAGGCCCGCGTCCGGATAGGCCTGCTTCATGGCGCCGATGAGCGCGGCGCTGTCGGCCGCCTTCGGCAGCTCCTGCTCGTAGCGTGCGAGGTAGGCCTGGCTCCATGCGAGCTGCGAGGCGTCCTGCTTCGTGCCTGCGGCGCTGTGGCCCGGGATGACGCGGGCCGGTTGCAGCGCAACCATGGCGCCGAGCCTGGCGGCCCAGTCGGCGCGCTCCTGCGGCGTCTGCGCATCGGCCATCCAGAGGTGCAGGCCGGCGTACACGTTCACGCCGCCGGCAATGGTCTTGAGCGACGGGATCCACACGTAGCTGCGATGCGGCTGGCCGTCGTCGAGTCCGCGAACCTCGAGCGCCTGGCCTTCGAGCGAGAGGGTGTTGCCCGCGAGCACCTCGGGCAGCGGCACGCTCTTCGGCGCATTGGCACCCATGCGCGGGCCCCACACCTGCAGCTTGGTGGCGAGCGTGGCCTGGATCTTCTTCAAGGTGGGGGCAGTGGTGACCACCTTCGCGTCGGGGAAGTACTGCTTGAGCACCTCGATGCCGAAGTAGTAGTCGGGGTCGGCCTGGCTGATGAAGATGGTCTTGAGCGTCTTCTTGCTGTCGAGCACCATGGCCGCGATGCGCAGCGCATCGGCGCGCGTGAAGCCGGTGTCCAGCAGCACCGCGTCGGTCTGGCCTGCGACCAGCACCGAGTTGACGTGGAAGCTGTTGGCGTCGGCGTTGTAGACCTGCAAGGTCAGGGGAGGGGCCGCCTGCGCCGAGGCATCAGCGACGATGCCGAGCGTCAGGGCGGCGGGCAGCAGGGCAAGGGAAAAGAACTGGGTCGTCTTCATGGGGAACTCCATCGAGGCTGGGGGTTGCGGATGGGCTCATCGTATTGATCCGGTTCTGGAAGATAAACTTCGGTTCGATCAAATGATTGTCAACTGATTCGATTCAATCGCCATGGACCACCTGAGCGCCATCCGCACCTTCATCGAGATTGCCGACCAGGGCAGCCTGACGCGCGCGGCCGAGGTGCTCGACCTCTCGCGCGCCATGGTCAGCCGCCATCTCGAAAGCCTGGAGCAATGGCTCGGCGCGCGGCTGCTGCATCGCACCACGCGGCGTGTGAGCCTGAGCGATGCGGGCGAGGAGGCACTGCCGCGCCTGCGCCAGATGCTCGAGCTGGCCTCCGACGTGCAGGCCGTCACCGGCGCGCGCCGCACCGAGCCCGCGGGCAAGCTGCGGCTCACCACCAGTTTGTCTTTCGCGCTCTCGAGCCTCACGCGTGCGATCGTCGAGTTCCAGGGACGCTATCCGCGCATCGAGGTCGAACTGCTCACCGTGGACCGCGCCATCGACCTGGTCGACGAACGCATCGACCTGGCCATCCGCATCACCAACCGGCTCGACGAGGGCGTGGTCGCGCGCCGGATCGCGACCTGCCATTCGGTGCTGTGCGCCTCGCCCGCGTACCTGGCGCGGCGCGGCGTGCCCGCGCGGCCGGAGGAACTGGCGGCGCACGAGTGCATCACGCACGCCTTCGGCAGCCGCGCCGAATACCGGCTGCGCAAGGCGGGCCGGACGGTCGCCATCGCGGTGCGGGGCAGCCTGTCGAGCAACGAAACCTCGGTGCTGCGCGAAGCCGCGATCGCGGGGGCCGGCATCGCGATGCTGCCGACCTACTTCGTCTCGGACGAGCTTGCGCGCGGCGCGCTGGTGCGCCTGCTGCCGGACCACGAGCCCGAAGTGCTGGGCATCCACGCCGTGATCCTGTCGCGCCAGCACCAGCCGCGGCCGCTCAAGCTGCTGATCGATTTCCTCGCGGAACACTTCGGCGGAGACACACCGCCCTGGGAGTCGGACCCGCGGATGCCCGGCCCGCTGCGCAAGACACGCACTGCGACGAAACGCCGGGCCTGAAGCGCGGGCTTCCCTCGGGTAAACACTGCCCCTGCAACTGTGATCACAAATATATGATTTCATACATCTGCTTCACAAAGGTGATGTTCGATGTGGAACCAAGCTTCGTTTTCCGGCCGGCGGGTCCTCGTGACCGCGGGGGCCGACGGCATCGGCCTTGCAATCGTGCGCGCCTTCGCCTCCGCGGGCGCACGGGTGCTGGTGTGCGACGTGCAGGAGACGGCGCTGGCGCGCCTGGCGGCCGACCTGCCCGAGGTGTACCGCTGCCGCGCCGACGTGTCGAACGAGGCCGAGGTCGCTGCGCTGTTCGAGGTGGCCGACCAGGCGCTCGGCGGCCTCGACATCCTGGTGAACAACGCCGGCATCGCGGGTCCGACCGGCGGCGTTGAAACGCTGTCCCTCGCCGACTGGGAGCGCACGCTGGCCGTCAACCTGACGGGGCAGTTCCTCTGCGTGCGCGCCGCCGTGCCGCGCCTGCGCAAGAGCAGCAACGCCTCGATCGTCAATCTCTCCTCGGCGGCGGGTCACCTGGGCATGCCGGGCCGCGCGCCGTATGCGGCCTCCAAGTGGGGCGTGGTGGGCCTCACCAAGACGCTCGCCATCGAGCTCGGCGCCGACGGCATCCGCGTGAACGCGATCCTTCCGGGCGCGGTCGACGGGCCGCGCATTCGCGCGGTGATCGCGGCCAAGGCGGAGGCCTCGGGCCGGCCGCTCGACGAAGTGACGCGCTCCTACACCGCGCAGTCCGCGCTCGGCCGCATGGTCAGCACCACCGACATCGCCAACATGGTCCTGTTCGCGGCCAGCGACCTGGCGGCCAGCGTCACGGGCCAGGAGCTCGTGGTCGACGGCCATACCCAGGCGCTGAGCTGAGTACCCGGGGCTCCTTCCCATACCGTTTCTTCAACCCCAACGCCACAAGCACCGACTCTGGAAACCCATCTCATGGCCACACGCACCAAGGCAATCATCACCTGCGCTCCCACCGGCGCGATCCACACACCCAGCATGTCGCCGCACCTGCCCGTGACGGCCGACGAGATTGCCACCGCCGCCATCGACGCGGCCAAGGCCGGCGCCGCCATCCTGCACCTGCATGCGCGCGATCCGGTCGATGGCCGCCCTTCGCAGGACCCGGAACTGTTCCGGCCCTTCCTCTCGAAGATCAAGGCGGCGACGAACGCGGTGATCAACATCACCACCGGCGGCAGCCCGCACATGACTGTCGAGGAGCGCATGCGCCCGGCCACCGTGTTCAAGCCCGAGCTCGCGTCGCTGAACATGGGGTCGATGAATTTCGGCCTGTTCCCGATGCTCGACCGCTACAAGGAGCTCAAGCATGACTGGGAGCGCGAGAACCTGGAGAACAGCCGCAACCTGGTGTTCAAGAACACCTTCACCGACATCGAGAACATCCTGCGCATCGGCGATGCGAACGGCACGCGCTTCGAGTTCGAGTGCTACGACATCAGCCACCTGAACAACCTGGCGCATTTCCTGGAGCGCGGCCTCGTCAAGGCGCCCCTGTTCGTGCAGTCGGTGTTCGGCATCCTGGGCGGCATCGGCGGCCACCCGGAAGACCTGATGCACATGCGCCGCACGGCGGACCGCCTGTTCGGCGACCGCTACCGCTGGTCGATCCTCGGCGCCGGCCGCAACCAGATGCCGCTCGCCACCATCGGCGCGGCCTTGGGCGCGAACGTGCGCGTCGGCCTGGAGGATTCGCTGTGGATCGCGCCGGGCCGCCTGGCGGCCTCGAGCGCCGAGCAGGTGCTGCGCATCCGTGCCGTGCTCGAGGCACTGAACATCGACATCGCCACGCCCGACGAGGCGCGCGAGATACTCCATCTCAAGGGCGCGGCGAAGGTCGCGTTCTAAGGAGCCACCCATGCGCATCGAAATCCTGGTCGACGTGAAGACGGAACTGGGCGAGGGCCCGGTCTGGGACGTGGAGGAACAGCGGCTCTACTGGATCGACAGCTTCGGCTGCAAGGTGTTCCGCTGCACGGCCGACGGGCGCGAGGTGCGCGCCTGGAACGTGCCCGCGCGCATCGGCTCCATGGCGCTGCGCAGCCGCGGCGGCGCCGTGCTCTCGCTGGCGAGCGGCTTTCATTTTCTCGACTTCGCGAGCGGCGAGACGCAGCTCATCGTCGATCCCGAGCCCGGCAAGTCCGGCAACCGGCTCAACGACGGCAAGGTGGACCGGCGCGGCCGCTTCATCGCCGGCTCGATGGACATGAACGAGGAAGGGCCGAACGGCGCGCTCTACCGGCTCGACCCGGATCTGTCGCTGCACCAGCTCGACGACCGCATCATCTGCTCCAACGGCCCCTGCTGGAGCCCCGACGGCCGCATCTTCTACTTTGCCGACACCTGGTCGGGGGAGATCTGGGCCTATGACTACGACATGGACACGGGCCGGGTGTCGAACCGGCGCACCTTCGCGAAGCTAGACACCTCCACCGGCGGCGCCGCGGACGGATCGACGGTCGATGCCGAGGGCTTCCTGTGGAACGCGCAGGTCTACGATGGCAAGCTGGTTCGCTACGCGCCCGACGGCACGGTCGACCGCGTGATCGAAATGCCGGTGAAGAAAGTCACCAGCGTGAACTTCGGCGGGCCCGGCCTCGACATCCTCTACGTCACCTCCATGGCCAAGCCGCCGCTGCCGCGCTTTCCCGTCGATGGCGTGCAGGGCGGCAGCCTTTTCGCGATTCACGGCCTCGGCGTGCGCGGCCTTCCGGAGCCCCGGTTCGGCGGCTGAGCGCCGGCTTTCCGATCCGCGTTGCGCCCTTCTGGCCACGCGGGCGTTCCGCCGGTTCCTAGGGAAGATCCCTAGCCCGGAGCGCTGCCTTCGCTTGAAATATGAAGCGCTTCAAGTTAGCATTCGGGCACAGAGGTTCCAAAGGTGGTCCACGTCCCATCGCTTGGAAATGAAGCGCTTCAAAAATATTGCACCCACGGAGAGACCCGATGCAACCCCTCAGGAAACTCGCAGCCGCACTGGCCTGCACGGCAGCCCTTTCGTTCACCGCGGCGCACGGCGCCGACCTCAAGCTCGGCGCGCTCTACCCGTTCAGCGGCGGGCTGGCCCTGCTCGGCGACGAGAGCTTTCGCGGCGTGCAGCTGGCCGTGGACGAAAGGAACGCGGCGGGTGGAATCAACGGCAACAAGATCGTGCTGGTGAAGGCCGATGCGGTCGATGCGAACCAGGCCGTCGGCGAAGCTCGCCGACTGATCTCCGTGGAGAACGTCACCGCGGTGTTCGGAAGCTACGCCTCGGGTGTCTCGGCGGCTGCGACGCAGGTGACGGAGCTGGCCGGCGTTCCATACTTCGAACTGGGCGCCGTGGCCGACACCATCACCGGCCGCGGCATGAAGTACGTGTTCCGCAGCAACTCCACGGCCAGGAATTTTGCCGAGCGCAGCATCGAGGCGGTCGTCAAGGTGGTCGCGCCGCAGCTCAAGGCGGACCCCAAGGCGCTGAAGATCGCCATCATCTTCGAAGACGGTTCCTACGGCACGCTGGTGAGCAGCTTCCAGAAGGAAGAAGCCAAGCGGCTGGGCCTCAACGTGGTGGAGAGCCAGTCGTACTCGGCCAAGAGCGTCGATCTCTCGTCGCTCGTTCTTCGCCTGAAGGGCGCCGGTGCCGACGTCGTGCTGCAGACCTCCTACCAGAACGACACCACGCTGTTCGTCAGGCAGGCGGCCAATGCCGGCTTCAAGCCCAAGGCGCTGATCGGCGCAGGCGGCGGCTACTCGCTCACCGACACGGCCAAGCAGCTGGGCGCTGCGATGGACGGCGCCTACGACGTGGACTTTCCGCAGGACACCATGGCCGAGAACGGCGCGCCCGGACTGCGTGCGTTCACCGCGGCCTACCAGAAGCAGTTCGGCACGGCGCCTCGCTCGGGCCACAGCCTCGTGAACTACGTCGGTGCCAAGGCCTTCCTCGACGTGCTTGCCGCGGCCAGGTCCACCGACAAGGACAAGATCCGCGAGGCGGTGCTGGCCTACAAGAAGGCGGCCGGCTCCAGCGCCGCCGGATGGGGCTTCGACTTTGCGGAGAACGGCCAGAACAGGCTCGCCACCACCAACCTGATGCAGTGGCAGAAGGGCAAGCTCGAAACCGTCTACCCCGAAGGCGTGGCCACCGCCAAGCCGATCGCCGCGCGCGTGGACTGAGCGCACCTTCCATTCCTTCTTCAGCCGCGCGCCCCTGGGCGCGCGGCGGGGGACAACGCATGTCAATCTTTCTCCAGCTGCTGGCCAACGGGCTTCTGCTCGGCGGCGCCTACGCCATCATCAGCATCAGCCTCACGCTCATCTTCGGCGTGGTGCGCGTGGTCAATTTCGCGCATGGCGAGCTCCTGATGGTGGGCCTCTACGCCACCTGGATGATCACCTCGCACAGCGGTATGCATCCCTATGCCACCGTGGTGCCCGTTGCGCTGCTGCTGTTCGCCATCGGCGCCGCCATGCAGCGCTTCGTGATCCAGCCGCTGCTGTCGGCCGAGCCGCACATCCAGATCTTCGCGACGGTGGGCGTGTCCACCGCGCTGCTGAACCTGGCGCTGATGGTCTTCGGTGCCGACGTGCGCAGCGTGCAGGCCGGGTTCGGCGCGGACGCTTTCCAGCTCGGCCCGGTCAGCATCGTCACCGGCCAGCTCGTGACCTTCCTGGTCGCGATCCTCGTGGCCCTGGGCGTGTACCTGTTCCTGCAGCACACCTTCACCGGGCGCGGCTTCCGGGCGCTGGCGCAGAACCGCGCGGCCGCGGCGCTGATGGGCGTGAACGTCAACAAGGCCTACATCCTCGTCTTCGCATTGGGCGCTTCGCTGCTGGGGCTCGCATCGGGCCTGCTCGCGGTCCAGTACCCGGTGTTCCCGACGGTGGGGCAGTACTTCGTTCTCACGGCGTTCGTCGTCGTGGTGCTCGGCGGCCTCGGCAGCCTGCCGGGCGCGGTCGTCGGCTCGCTCTTCATCGGGCTCATCGACAGCATCGCGGGCTTCTACGTCGGCTCGGACCTCAAGGAGGTCGTGTACTTCGTGATCTTCCTGGTGATTCTCACCGTGCGGCCGACCGGGCTCTTCGGCCTGGGCCGCGGCTCGGAATAGGTGCAAGCCATGATCTTTCCCCGACTCACCCACCCGCGCGCCTACATCGGCGTGGCGGCGCTCCTCGCGCTGCTGGTTGCGCCGCTCGCGATCAACTCGCCCTTCGTCTACCACCTGGCGGTGCAGGTCTGCATCTTCGGCGCGCTGGCAACGGCCTGGAACATCGTCGGCGGCTACGCCGGGCAGCTGTCGCTGGGCCATGCGGTTTTCTATGCCATCGGCAGCTATGCGGCGACGATGCTGGTCATCCACTTCGGCCTGTCGCCGTGGATCGGCATGTTCGGCGGTGCCATCGTCGCGGTCGTCGCATCGCTGGTGATCGCCTACCCGACGCTGCGCCTGCGCGGGCCTTTCTTCGCGCTGGCCACCATCGCGTTCCTGGAAGTGTGTCGCCTGCTCGTCGTGCACTTCGAAGGCGTCACGGGCGGATCGGCCGGCCTGAACGTGCCGCTCAACATCGGCCTGCAGTGGATGATCTTCCGCGAGAAGTGGGCCTACCTGGCCATCGCCTTCGGCTTCCTGGCCGTCACGCTCTGGATCAGCTGGCTGATCCGCTACTCGCGCTTCGGCTTCTACCTGATCGCCGTGCGCGAGCGCGAAGACGCCGCGCGGGCGGTGGGCATCAACGCGGTCAAGGTCAAGATCGCAGCCGCGGTGATCTCCGCCGCGCTCACCAGCATCCTCGGCTCGTTCCATGCGATGTACCTGACCTTCATCGAGCCCTCGGCCGCCTTCTCGCTGGAGCTCTCGATCCAGATCGCGATGTTCGCCCTCATCGGCGGGCTCGGCACCGTGGCGGGCCCGCTGCTCGGAACGGTCCTCGTGCTGCCGGCGGCCGAGCTGTCGCGCGGCTGGCTCAGCGCGCTGGGCAACGGCACGCATGGCTTCGTGTATGGCGTGGTGCTGGTGCTCGTGGTGCTGTTCTTCCCACGCGGCCTGGTGGGGCACCTGGGCGGACGCGCACTGGCGCTGATCGACAGGCTGCCGGGCGCGCGCAAGCGCGGGCCGGCGCTCCGGCCGCAGCAGGCGGCAAGCCGCGTGGCGAGCACCACCCGCGGGCAGCCGCTGCTCGTCGCCGAAGGCCTGCAGAAGCGCTTCGGCGGCCTGCTCGCGACCGACAACGTGTCGCTCACCCTGCATGAAGGCGAGATCCTCGGCGTGATCGGCCCGAACGGCGCCGGCAAGACCACCGTCTTCAACCAGCTCTCCGGCTTCATCGCACCCGACGCCGGCACGGTCAAGGTGCGGCAGGCGAATGGCGAATGGACCCGTCCCACCTCGCCCGAAGGCTTTGCGCAGACCGGCGTGGGGCGCACCTTCCAGATCGTGCAGCCGTTCTCGGGGCTCTCCGTGCGCGAGAACATCATGCTCGGCGCCTTCATGCGCACCCGGAACGCCGAAGAGGCCGAAGCGATGGCCCGCGAGGTGGCCGAGCTCACGGACCTCACGGCGCTGCTCGACCACGAGGCGCGCGGCCTGACGGTCGGCGGCATGAAGCGGCTCGAGGTGGCGCGCGCGCTGGCCACCGGTCCCAAGGTGCTGCTGCTCGACGAAGTGCTGGCGGGCCTGAACCCGACCGACGTGACGCGCGCGATCGCGATGATCCGCAAGATCCGCGACTCGGGCGTGTCGGTGCTCATGATCGAACACCTGATGCAGGCCACCATGGCGCTGTCCGACCGCATCATCGTCATCAACGCCGGCCGGCTGCTCAAGGAGGGCAAGCCGGCCGACGTGGTCAACGATCCTGCGGTGATTGAAGCCTACCTAGGCAAGGGGTACCTCGATGCTCAAGCTGCGTGATATCTGTGCCGGCTACGGCAAGAGCGAAGTCCTGCGGGGCGTCTCGCTCGACGTCCGGAAGGGAGAGGTCGTGACGCTGGTCGGTGCCAACGGCGCGGGCAAGACGACGACGCTCAAGGCGCTGTGCGGCCTCATCCCGACCCCCGGCGGCACCATCGAATTCGAAGGCGCAAGGCTCACGGGCCGGGCGCCGCATGAGATCGTCGAGCTCGGCGTCACCATGGT
>Ga0163161_10001695_pt1 | contig 16178 bp, 15 predicted proteins | sample S45metaG_FD_129847 | JGI IMG/M metagenome (GOLD analysis project Ga0163161, IMG submission 129847) | Switchgrass rhizosphere microbial communities from Kellogg Biological Station, Michigan, USA - S4-5 metaG | ecosystem: Host-associated > Plants > Roots > Rhizosphere > Soil | place: USA... | reverse complement strand
CGAGAAAATAGCATAATGCTTCGTACTTTTGTCCTGTGAATTTAACCGCTAACGATATATTTTCTGTAAAAAGTACTGATGCGTTTAACGCCCTTGCCTTAAGCATTTTTAAGATACAGGCTCAAAACTGCAATGTTTACCGCGAATATATCTTTCACTTAGGTATTAATGCTGATGAGGTAAGCAAAATTGCACAGATCCCCTTTTTACCCATCAGTTTTTTCAAAAGCCATTCCATCCTAAGCAGTACCAATCCTGTCGAAATTACTTTTAGCAGTTCTGGCACTACGGGTATGGTACAGAGCAGCCATCATGTAACCGATGTGAGTTTATATGAACAGAGCTATTTGCAGGCTTTTGCACAATTTTACGGAGACATTACTGAATATTGCTTTCTGGCCCTACTCCCATCCTATCAACAGCGAGCTGGTTCATCGCTGATTTATATGGTCAACGATCTGATCGACAAAAGCCGGCATCCACAAAGTGGTTACTTTTTATACAACCATGATGAATTGCTGAAAACCCTTCTGGATCTTAGATCAAAAAAACAGAAAACCGTTTTAATCGGCGTTACTTATGCCCTGCTCGATTTTATAGAACAGTTTGAAATCGATTTCCCCGAGCTGATTGTAATGGAGACGGGAGGAATGAAAGGGAAACGTAAAGAAATGGTAAGGGAAGAACTTCACGAACAATTGACCAAAGGATTCGGGGTAAGTGCGATCCATAGCGAATATGGAATGACCGAACTACTTTCTCAGGCTTATTCTTTGGGTGAAGGCATCTTTAACTGCCCCAGCTGGATGCAGGTTTTGGTCCGCGACACCAATGATCCTTTAAGTTTGATAGCGAATGGCAGGACTGGCGGCATCAATGTAATCGACCTGGCCAATCTCAATTCTTGCTCATTCATTGCCACGCAGGATCTGGGCAGAATAAATCCTGATCAGAGTTTTGAAGTATTGGGCCGATTTGATAATGCTGATATAAGGGGATGTAACCTTTTGGTGCAGTAAACGCTAATTTACCTTATCCGAACAGCTTGCGCATAAACCTGTAGCAATCAGGTTAAGGTGCTCTACTTTAAATCCTGCAGGAACCTTTAATGCCGGAATTTTAACGGTATCCAAACAGTAAATTTTATGACAGTTATCGCAGTTAAAATGCACATGTTCATCATGATGCTCGTGTGCACTGCAGCCATCAGAACAGATGGCATAGTTGGCTGTGCCCTGCTGATCCAAAACCTTATGTATAATCCCTTTTTCTTCAAACGCCTGCAAAACACGGTATAAAGTAACTCGGTCTGCATTCTTGCCCATCACCTGCTCCAAATAAGGCTGAGATGTTGCAGAATCTCTTCCGCTCAAAATCTCAAGCACCTGTAAACGTGGGGCAGTTCTTTTTAGTCCGTTTTTGACCAAAAGTTTTTCGAAACGCGCTGTTTTGTTTTCCATAGCAATACAAAAATAAACAATTAATTAATCAGTTTGGCATTCTTGATGCTTATTGGCGGTGCATAGCTCGCATCCTTTTGCTCCAATTTTAAAATCCCCTGTACATGGATGGGTTTTTCGCTATAAGGCATCGCACTTTCCATTTCAACCATAATCATTACCGGAATACCGTTTTGCCCACAAAAATAACATTGGTTAACAGGCAGGGTAGCCAAAAGAAATTTCTGTTGTTTCTGCCCACTTTTTACAGGGATCAGGTAACCTGTTAAATCAAACTCCCTATTCTCAAAACGCCTGATCGATTCAGTAAACAGGGGCAAAAGTTCATTTTTTTCGGTAAGTTCAAATTTCACCGAGCCGATTACATCCCAGTTTAAAGATCGCAACTGATCTTTTGGGTTGTGCTTTTGCGTTTGTGCGGCAACTGAGCAAACCGAAAACAGAAAGAAGATAAAATATAAAGCTCTCATCGTTTTACAGCATCTAAAAGAAAAAAAGTAGACCGGCTATCGCCGGAATCGTTGATTATAAATTTGCCTTTCAGGGTAATGGGCTCCTCTGTCCAGTTAATCGGCTTTAAAGTCTTCACCTCTATCATTGAAGGGATGTCGCCTGTACCACAATACGGGCAGGAGGCAACGGGCACAATGGAAAACATAAATTCGTTGAAACTATTGCCAACCTTGGTAGGAATAATATAGCCCGGGAGTTCGATAATTTTATTATGGATTGCCTTTAATGCAGGTGGAAAAACAGCCTGCCAAACCAATGGTTTTACCTGCTTATCGTATTTTAAGCCGATCAGGTTCCAGGTGGGTGTGCGCATATCGGTATGCACATTTACCTGTGCAACAGCCGTAAAAGAGATCAATATTAATAAAACCGTTATATATTTTTTCATCATAACTGTTTTGCGTTTAAAAGAAAAAATTCGCTCCTGTCATCACCCGAATCGTTAATAATGAATATCCCTTTCAGTTTGATCGGTTTTTCGGTAATGGGAATAGCTGTTAACATTTTCACCTGCACCATTGATGGAATATCGCCCGAACCACAGTACGGACAGGAGGCAATAGGTACAATAGAGAGCATGAATTCACTAAATTTCGAGCCTACCTTTGTGGGAATAATGTAACCGGGCAGCTCGATAACCTTATTGTGCAATGCCTTTAATGCCGGTGGAAAAACGCTTCCCCATTTCTTTGGAGCAATTTCGGCATCGTACCTTAAACCGATCAGGTTCCAGGTAGGCGTGCGCATGTCGGTATGCACCTTAACCTGCGCCGCTACTACGTGGATAACTAAACATGAAACAACCAATAAAACCAATTTCTTCATCGAATTAACCTCAACCGGATTATCTGTTTTTGGTTAAAGTTTCGGCAATATCAACTTTATAAATCTGCATAGCCGGGATAAGCGAGGCCAAAGTGCCGATAAACAGCCCGATCCAGATTAAATAGACTTCTTGTGGAATTGCAGTAAGCCCGGTTAATTTCGCCTGCGAAGATTCCTGATAGGTTCCAATAACCTCAAGCGCAACATGACCGATCAACAAACCTAAACAGGCACCGATAAACGTAACCAAAACCACTTCAAACATGACCAGAAAAAACAGTTTCGATTTTGATGCGCCTAGGCAACGCATAATGGCCAGGTCGTATTTTCGCTCTTTCATTGCGTTATAAAGGCTGATAAAAATACTCAGGGCGGCAATCCCCATAATAAATAGGGCAAACCATTGCAGCGTATCAATACCAACGCCGATCAGCGAAAACAACCTTGCACTTTCCATCGCCGGAGAGGCCGCCTGCATTTTTGTACTCTGGTTAACCATCCGCGGAAAAAGAATTACCGACATTGGCGATTTATACTGGATCAGTAAAGCTGTAATCTCTTTATCATTAATCTCTTTGGCTTCTTCCCCAGCGGCACGGCTATGGGCCTGGATATGCTGCTCTTCGTGCATTTTATACACACTTCCAATATTGGTGAGGATCAGATTATCGGTTATATTTCCCTGTGGTTTTAAGATCCCTTTAACCTGGTAAGCATGTTGTTTATGAACATCTCCATTCCCGGTTAAACCATGTGCACCGAAAAAAGAATCGCCAATCTTGAGCCCTGATGTTAAGGCAACAGTGCTACCAAGTGTTACTTCTAAATCGTTATCCCAAAAACTACCCTTTTGAATAGATAAACCGTAAAGATTGGAGAAAGTGCTATCGGTGCCAACAATCCGGTAGCCGTTATAATTATCGCCCAATGCCAAAGGAACGGCCCTTTTAACCATAGGATTCTGCATTAATTTATAAGCATCTTTAGCCGGAATATTTCCTGTTGGGTAATCGATATGGTAAACGCTGCTTAATATCAATTGTAAGGGGCTTCCTTTTGCCCCCACAACCAGATCGATATCCTTGGCATTTTTCTCCAGTTTGTTGCTAATCTGTGTGGAAGCCAAAAAAAGAATAGAGAGGATACCCACACCAAAGGCAACTAAAATAATATTCAAAATTGTTGTTAGCTTATTCCTGACGAGGTTTTTGCTACTGATTTTAAGGATATTCATTAGAGTAGATAGGTTTTAGTAATGTGGTCCCGAACCCTTCGGTCGTGTGTGGCAATGATCAGTGCAGCTCCGTTATCTTTAGCCTGGGTAGTCAACATCTTGATTACCTGATTGGCATTTTCATCATCTAAGCTAGATGTAGGCTCATCAGCAATCAACAGATCGGGTTTGTTTACCAATGCACGCGCCACCGAAACCCTTTGCAACTGCCCCTGACTTAATTGGTCAGGATAATTTTTAGCCAGCTCGGCAATACCCAGATCGTGTAAAAGTGAAAGATTCCGTTCATGATCTACAGGTAGCCCAGCCATTACCGCAGCAAGTGCCAAGTTATCAAGCACATTAAGTGAACGAATAAGATGCGGCCTCTGAAAAATAATACCGATATGTCTTCCCCTAAACCTATCCCGCCCTCTTGCAGGTAAAGTATATAAATCGGTTCCATTAATTAAAACTTCACCCTGACTTGGCTCCAAAAGACCAGAAATAATATTAAGCAGCGTGCTCTTTCCACTGCCAGATGCACCAAGTAAAAGCCAATGCTCCATATCGGCGATTTCCCAGTATGGAAATTTTAATCTTCTTCCCTTCTCATAAGCATGTACCAGTGAACTGATCTTAATCATGATGTAACACCTTTTGCACTTTTTTAACTACCAGATTTTTGATGGCATAACGCCTGTACAATCCTATTCCATCATTTGTACCGTGTTTACAGGCAGGGTTTAACATGGTGATGAACAACAACGCCGGGATAAACAGGATTTTATAATTCTTTGACATATTAGTGAATATGGATAAATTTCTAGTGTTGATGATCTATGGGGCAAGACTTGAGCATTCTTAAATTGATGTAATGGGCTGCCGCAATGGTAAATCCACCAATCGGGATCAAAATCGGTTCCAGCAGCTCAATTCCCGAAAAGTGCCCGAACACAATGCAGGCAAAGCCTGAAATAAGTAACAGGATTGGCATAATATGGTGATGTTGTTTCCAATAGCCCGCACCTAAGCTCCAGATACCAATAATCAATGAAACTGCAATCATCGTAATTTCAACCGCCTCATTGGCCAGGAACCCCGGCCCCCACATCGGCAAAACAGTGATCAGGAATGGTAATGCTGCGCAATGTATGGCACAAAGTGTTGAGGCGGTAATACCGATCCGGTCGAGGTTGATTTTATAGCTCCGTAGTTTCATTAAAATAAATTTAGTCCGCAAATATAAAAGCAATATAGTTGCATTTAAAATAATCAAGATTATATTTGCAACATAATTGCATTAAAATGATAAAGAAATTACCTGTAACCGTATTGAGCGGTTTCTTGGGCAGTGGCAAAACCACGCTGCTCAATGCTATATTAAGGAATAAGCAAGATTTAAAAGTAGCCGTTATTGTGAACGATATGAGCGAGGTAAATATTGATGCGGCTATGGTTAAAGATCAGCACACCTTATCTAAAACCGATGAAAAACTGGTAGAGATGAGCAACGGCTGCATTTGCTGTACCCTGCGCGAAGACCTGATGATCGAAGTGGAAAAACTGGCAAAAGAAAACCGCTTTGATTACCTTTTGATCGAAAGCACGGGGATATCTGAACCCATTCCTGTTGCACAAACATTTTCTTTTATTGATGAAGCTTCAGGTATCGACCTGAGCAGATTTAGCCACTTAGATACAATGGTAACTGTTGTAGATGCTTATAATTTTTACAGGGATTTTGGTTCGGCAGATAAACTTGCCGATCGCAACATGGTTGATAATACAGCTGATAAACGCACTATTGTAAACTTGCTTACAGACCAGATTGAATTTGCCAATGTGATTTTATTGAACAAAACAGACCTGGTAAGTGATGTCGATATTAAGGTACTTAGGGCGCTGATTTCCAAACTGAACCCAAATGCCAGGATTTATCAGACACTTTTTGGAGAAATAGACCCGACCTTAATTTTAAACACCAGACTGTTCGATTTTGAATCCGCATCTGAAGGAGCCGGATGGAAAAAAGAATTAGAAGAAATCCATCAGCCTGAAACCGAAGAATATGGGATAAGTTCTACCGTGTTCCGCTCCAAAAAGCCTTTCCACCCTGAAAGATTATGGCATTACATCAATAAGGAATTTCCACAGAACATTATCCGTTCAAAAGGTATCTTCTATTTAGCTGCCATGCCTGAGCAAGCCATTAACTTCTCACAGGCGGGCGGTTCCTTACGCATCGATCTGGCTGGCGTTTGGTGGGCAAGTATGCAACAGCAAGAACGTGAACAATACGTAGATTACCTGGAAAACAGAACTGAAATTGATGCAGATTGGGATAATGATTTTGGAGACCGTAAAAATGAACTTGTTTTTATTGGACAGGAAATAAACAGTGAAGAGCTAAAAAAATCGCTCGAATATTGTCTATTAACTGATACAGAAGTAAAAAATTATAAAACAAAAAGCACCTTTAGGAACCCTTTTGCACATATTTTACCTTAAAATGGGTTAATAGTCGATGAAATGAACAAAATGGTAGTTTTTCGATGATATTCTTAGGTTTTATTTTGCGTAAATTTGATCTACCCAACCAAACTTACGCTTATTATGGAACCAACAGAAGAATTAACTTTAGTTAAAACCCGCTTATCTTGTCCGAAGTGTAAAAATTTCGAAACCTATAGGGTGCCAAGGGGTTTTATCTTTAAAACGCTTATGCCATGGATTTCTGTTAAGAGATACAAATGTTATAAGTGCTTTAATAAGTTTTACGTATTTAATTAGTATCTATAAGTTAGCACCTCATTTAAGCCACTTCAGTGGCTTTTTTGTTTTCAAGATAAAATTTCGCTAAAAGCAGTTCGCATTATTTAAGCGCGGCACGCTGCAATTTTTTAAATACATATTCTTTGTAACTTGCGCCAATGGGCAATTCTTTTGTTCCGATTTCAATATCATAGGCGGTAAAAGCAGTTATTTTTTTCAGGTTAACAATGAAGGAGCGGTGTATGCGCAAAAAAGCCTTGTCCTGGAGCTCAGTTTCCAAATCGCCGATCTTATATTTCGCTGTGATTTTTTTATCTGTACAATGAATTACAATGTAATCTTTTAAACTCTCTACGTACAATACCTCTTCTTTGTTCAGGTTATGGAACTTACCTCCCGCTTTTATGTAAATAAATTGTTGCTGCGGCGCGGTAACGGTTGAAAATGCGTCAGATCTAATAGGGCTTCTTACCCTTAAATAACGGTCTACAGCTTTAAAAAAACGATCGAAAGTAATGGGTTTTAGCAGATAATCAATCAGATCAAGGTCGTAGCCTTCTATTGCATATTCCCGGTAAGCCGTTGTAATAATTACAGCCGGTGGATTTTTTAAGGTTTTAAGAAAATCAATGCCTGTAATCTGCGGCATTTTAATATCCAGAAATAAAAGATCTACCGGTACAGTTCTGAGTATTTCCAATGCTTTTATCGCATTTGAGCAGGTGCCCACAACCTCAAAAGTACCTAACTGATCAATATGGTTTTGGATCAGCTGGATAGCCAGGGGTTCATCATCAACTAAAAGACATTTTACTTTCATAGCTATTCTGTTCTTTACTGATGTTGCTTTTTAGGTTAATGTGCAGCAAAACTACAAATATATAATCATGAGTAGTAATGCTTAAATCGTATTGCTTAGGGTAAAGCAATTGAAGCTGTTTGGTTATGTTATTTATCCCTATCCTATTTTCTTCTTTCTGCTTTCCCGGCATAAAACTATTGGAAATCATAAAACGGAAGCGGTTTTCGCTTAGTTTTAAGTCTATATTAATTACAGGCAGGCCAATATCTTCCCCAGCGCCATGTTTAAATGCATTTTCAACCAGGGATAGTAAAATTAAAGGAGCAATATTGGTATCATGATCTATAACATGGGTAAAATTTACTTCTAAGCGGCCACCGTATCTTAATTTCTCCAGCTCTATATAATTTTCAATCAGTGTAATTTCTGCCGATAAAGGCACATACATACCGTTGCACCTGTACAATACATGATCGAGTATTTCGGATAAACCTGCGATTGATTTTGAAGTAACCGGAGAGTTAACCAGCGAAAGCGAGTAAATGTTATTCAGCGTATTAAAAAGAAAGTGTGGGTTTAATTGTGCCTTCAAAGCCTTTAACTCTGTTTCTGCCCTTTCCTTTTCTAAAGAAAGTTTATGTTGCTGTATTGCATATTGTTCTTTGATTAATTTAATAAAGGCAAAAATCCAGGCTGCAGAAAATGTTAACGGAAAGTAGTGGGTGATAAGCTTGGGTACATCCATTGCAATTTCAAGGATAGTCTCCTGGCCAAATGGCGGTGTTCTTAAAAGTGGTTCGAGCACATGCACCACCACTATTCTTGAACACACACAGATGATATAACTTCCGACAAGAAAGTAAACGGTAACCACATAATAAGTTTTAGCCGTAATTAACCTGGGAATGATCAGGTAGGTTAGAAAATAGGAGGCGATAATGGTGAAGGAGATGTAGTAGGTGTGCCGAATCAGGATTTTATGAAAATCATTGTATTCATCAATGTCGTAACGGTTAAGAAACACAATAGAAGTAACTAGCCAAAAAATAATATGGCTGAGAAACCGGTGCGCGGAACTAAACTTGGCTATCCTCTCAATTAATGGCATCAAAACAAATATACAATTCTTACCCATCCGAATCTGCACCGTCGACGAACACAACAAAAATACATATAGATACGTCCAATTGGGTGATGAAATGGGTTAAGGTCCAAAATACCGCTTTTTGGATGCCATGCTTACCTATATGGCTTCAAACGGGTTTTTGCTTTGTGCTAATATCCATATTGCAGGAAATTTAAAACAAACCATGAATCAGATCAAGCGATTGTGTTTCCTACTCCTTTTATTATCGGCTCTGAAAAGCTTTTCGCAAACCGAAGTTAAACTTACCGGAAGGGTTATAGATGAAAAAACTTTAAAACCGCTCGAAAATGCGGGCATTAAGCTTTTATCAGTGTTTGACAATAAAATTTTAAAAAGCATAGTTACAGATAGCAATGGCGAATTTACGCTCCTCACACAGCCTGGCAGGTTTCATATTAAAATCGAATTTGTTGCCTACAAAACACAACTGCTCGAAAACAGAGAAATAACCCAAAACCTTAAACTTGGAGACATTATCCTGAAAGAAGATGTTCAGTTGTTGAAATCGGTCGATGTAACAGCGGAGAAGACCACCGTAGAACTGAGCCTTGATAAAAAAGTATTTAATGTAGGCAAAGACCTGATCTCTAAAGGAGGTTCTGCCAATGATATTTTAAACAATGTACCTTCGGTAAATGTAGATGCCAATGGCACGATAAGCCTTCGCGGAAATGGAAGCGTACAGGTATTGATTAATGGAAAGCCATCTATGCTGACCAATAACAATGGTTTAGAACAGATACCAGCCAGCAATATCGAAAAGGTAGAAGTAATTACAAATCCGTCTTCGAGGTATGAGGCCCAGGGTGGTGGTGGCATTATCAATATTGTATTAAAAAAGAATACTCTCAGTGGTTTTAACGGCTCAGTGCAGGTAGGCGTTGGCGATCCGGCAAATTACAATGGCAATTTAAACCTGAGCTATAAAACCGAAAAAATCAACCTTTTTAGTAACATCGGCTATCGGTACCGGAACCTTTATGGATCGGAGCAACGATACCAAAGCGTTTTAAACAATGGGATACAGACCATACTAAGACAAAATAACGAACAAGGAAGAAATGATGACCTTTATAATGTGTACCTCGGAATGGATTATTACATCAATTCCAAAAACACCTTAACCGGAAGTTTTTATCATGATTTGCTGGTGAATAAAGATACCACCAATTATAGGTACAATTATTATAACAAAAACAATGTACCCGATAGTACAATTAATCGTTTCGAGAATTACAGAGAACCGCAGAAATACAATCAGCTCGAAGTAAATTATGTAAAAACCTTTGATAACAAGGATCAAAAATGGAATACGAGTTTACAATATGTTTTCTGGAATGATGATGAAAACCAGGACATCACCCAGCAAAAAACTTTCCCAGCCTTGACGAACACGAGCCGTTTAACATCAAGAGATATTGAAAGCAGCGATGCGGTGTTTATTCAAAGTGACTTTGTAGGCACTTTTTCCGGTGATTCGAAATTTGAGGCTGGGATAAGGGCGAATATCAGATCCATCAGAAGTGATTATTGGGCGAAAGCGGACGATGTACTGCTACCAGCCTATGACAATAAGCTCAAGTACAATGAGAACATTTATGGCGCTTATTTTCAGTATGAAAACAAATTCAAAAAGTTTAACTACCTGCTGGGTTTAAGGGCTGAACTATCGGATATCGGTATTTCAGACCGAAAGGGCTCTTTTCAGGCTTCAAAAGATTATATCGATCTATTCCCTACCGCAAATATTACCTATAAACTCCAAAAGAGTACAGATCTCCGTTTAAGCTATAGCAGACGGATAAACAGGCCACAGTTCTGGCAGTTAAATCCGTTTTCAGGCTTATCCGATACCAGAAACTTAACAGTAGGCAACCCCGATTTAAACCCCATGTACACCAACTCGTTTGAACTGGGTATATTACAAAGATGGGGAAAACTCACTTTCAATCCATCAATTTACTATAAGCATGCCACCAATTATTTCGAATTTATACTCAAACAATCTGCTAACGGTTTCGTAAACACCCCTGTTAACCTCGATTATGAAGACCGTTACGGACTGGAAATTTCAACCACCTACAATCCCCTATCCTGGTGGCGGTTATCCTGGGATTTTAACTATTATGCCTTTAAGCAACAAGGTAACTTTGAGAATAAAGAATATGGATCTGAAGACCATACCTGGTTTACCCGTATCAACTCGCGGATGAAGTTCCCAAAGAGTTTTTCGATAGAATACAGTTTTAATTACAGAGCTAAAAACACCGATATACAATCGGTCAATAAAGCACAGTACCGTGCTAACATCGCGCTTAGTAAAGATCTGTTTAAAGATAAAGTATCAGTAACTTTAGCGGTAAACAACATATTCGATTCGTTTATAGATAAGCAGATTACCACAACAGATACCTATTATTTAGAATCGAATTTTAAGGGCATCGGAAGATTAACCACGGCAACACTGGTTTACCGCTTTAACCGCAAGAAGGATGAAAAGGACCGCCTGCCAGACCAGGAGTAGTTACAAAAGAAGTTAAAAGAAAGGCACCTTATGCGGTGTCATGTTGAGCCTATCGAATACCATATAGCATTTTGAGATTCAATTTTAAATTCAAGCCCAATGAATATTTCATTGGGCTTGAAAATATTACTCAGCGATTAAAAGGAAGTAGTTTTTCTTTCCTTTCTGAACGACAATGAATTTGTCGTTTATCAAATGATCTGCAGTAAAGATCTGAGCCATTTCAGCCACCTTCTCTTTGTTTACAGAAACGCCTCCTCCCTGAATGGTTTTCTTGGCCTCTCCTTTTGACGGAAATATAGCTGATTTTTCGGCAAGTAAACTTGCTGCATCAATTCCAGCGCCAAGTTCTTCAATTAAGATCTTATATTGTGGTATGCCATCAAATATATCAAACACCTCTTTATCAGATAAGCCTTTTAAAAACTCCAATGAACCGTTTCCGAACAAAAACTCAGATGTTTTAATAGCTGTTTCTAATGCTTCTACTGAGTGGGTTTTTATGGTGATATCTTCAGCTAAAGCTTTTTGAAGGATACGCAGATGTGGTGCCGCATCATGCTCCTTTTCTAAAGTCTCTATTTCTTCTTTATTTTTAAGGGTAAAAATGCGGATCCATTTTTTCACATCGTCATCCGATGCATTTAACCAAAACTGGTAGAATTTATATGGAGAAGTTTTCTCTGGATCCAGCCAAACCGCACCACTTTCGGTTTTACCGAATTTGGTTCCATCTGCCTTTTTAATCAACTGTGTGGTAATGGCATAAGCTGTACCAGCGTCTTTTCTTCTGATCAGCTCAGTACCGGTAACAATATTGCCCCATTGATCTGATCCCCCCATCTGTACCAGGCAGTTTTCGTTTTTCCATAAATGATAAAAATCGTAACCTTGAATCAGTTGGTAACAGAACTCGGTAAAAGATAAACCGGAATCGCCTTCCAAACGTCTTTTAACACTATCCTTTGCCATCATGTAGTTAACGGTAATGTGTTTACCTACATCCCTGATAAAGGTAAAAAGATTCATATCCTTAAACCAATCGGCATTGTTAACCATTACAGCGCCATTTCCACCTTCTTCAAATTTTAAGAATTTAGATAATTGCTTTTTCATCCCTTTCAGGTTATGCTCAATCATTTCAGGGGTTTGAAGATTACGTTCATCAGATTTTCCCGATGGATCGCCTACCATACCAGTAGCACCACCAACCAAAGCAAACGGCTTGTGACCAGCATTTTGAAAATGAATCAGTGTCATGATCTGCGTTAGGTGACCAACATGCAACGAATCTGCAGTAGGGTCGAAACCGATATAACCAGAAGTCATACCCTCGTTTAACTTTTCTTCAGTATTCGGCATAATATCATGCAACATGCCACGCCATCTTAACTCTTCAACAAAATTCGTCATTGTACAAACACTTTAATAATGTGCGTGCAAAGATAAAATTTTAGCTTAGTTTAAAGCAAATTAGTTGGCTTTGTAAATGAGTTATCGCATTTGCGCTTTGCAATCCTTTATCCTTACCAATATTTTACCATTCGTTCTTTACAACCATACAAGAAAACATTACCTTGCAAGATGAACTTTTTATCCCATTATTATTTCGACCGGACAAATAATGATGCCAACGTGGTAATGGGAACGGTTTTGCCAGATCTGATTAAAAATGCGGCAAAAGAAGCAAATTTATACCCCCAGAAGAATGAATTCCTGTTTAAAGGAAATCCCGATGAAGAAAACCTGCTATTTGGCTGGAAAAGACATTTAGCGGTCGACCTGCTTTTTCATTCCTCCAACTTCTTCCTCGAGAAAACCACCGAACTTAAACAGCTTATTAAGCCCATTGTAGAAAATACGGCTGTGCGTCCTTCCTTTCTTGCACATATTGGCTTAGAACTTTTATTGGATCATCTATTGGTAACGCACAACCTGGTTCAGGTGAATCATTTTTACGATAAACTCAATGCGGTAAAAAAAGAATCGTTAAGTGATTTCCTGGAGCACTGCAAGCTTAAAAATCCTGAAATATTTTTCGATTTTTTAACGAAGTTCATCAGCAGTAAATACCTGCTGAGCTACCAGAAACTCGAAAACATCAGTTATGCCCTTAACAGGATCTGTATGCGTTTGTGGCCAGAAACGTTAAATGAAATGCAGTTGCAACAACTCACTTTCGAACTTGGGATTTTTAAAGCGGTTTTACAAAAAGATTTTATGGATATTTTTAAGGAAATTGAGAAAAAACTGGTTTGATTATTTTGATATATTTGGAAAAAACCAAATAACTAAATGAAAATTAAACTAATTCTCTCCTTATCAATCATTTTTTTGCAGTTCAACACCTTTGCCCAGCAGCAGATTAATGTTATCAAAAAACCAATGTGGAACATCAGGGCCTCTTATGACAGCAGGTATGGCACAAAGGTAGATTTATCCGGTAACGCCATCGCCATGATTGTCGACATGCCTAAAGCTGATTTTGCAGTGGTTACCGTTGATGACAAGCTCAGTCAGAGATGGCTTACAGCACTTACTGGTTTTCCAATGGCCATTGGAAAGTTTAAAAGCAACATTATGGTTGTGGCCTCCACAGACCGTAGCTACTTTAAAAGTTTTGCTAATCAATTTGTCGCCTATCTGCTGGAAGAAAAAACAGGCAAAATACTTTCACAGAAAATCATTTATGATGGCAGCAAAGATTTCATTGAAGCACCGGAATTCTTTTTCTCTAATGATGGTTCCTATTTCAAAATGGCTAGCAGGTTAACAGGGGCAAAACGTAAAGTACATGTTGGATTACCAGTGGTTGGTATTTTAACGGCCCTTAAAATAGAGAAGGACTTTAATGAATCGCAAAGCTACACCGTAATCGATTTTAATGATAAGCTGGAGCAGATCCAAAAAATGGAACCCGACATGCCAGATGGGGATACCTGGAAGGCATCTTGTGGCGATGATGGAAGCTTTATCATCAGTACGGTCGATGCTTCGAAAGGAAAATGTAATGTAGCCATTTATTTGAGCAGTAATCCCAGCCCACTTAAAACAGTGAGCATTCCTTTGGATGCTTTTAACCAGGATGAAATATCATCCATAAGTTTTGCAAGCAGTAAAAAGCCGCTGATAAATTACATTGGCATATTCTACAAAAATGCGAACAAGGAGCGTTCAACACTAATTGCAAGAATCGATTTCAATAATGGTACCTATACCTCAACAAAGGAAGTTTTTGATAAAGCGCACATTAAAGAATTACAAAAATCTTTTGTACCGGTTAATAAAAAATTCGATAACCTGGAGTTCTCTGATGCTAAATACATGAACATCAGGCATATTTCGGAATATAACAATACGCTTCTGGTTGCTATTTCCCCAAAACATAGCGTTTCCAGCAGTCATGGTTCGTTTACATCAGACGGATCAGTCTTAATCAATGGATATGATGCTCAGATGAAACCACTTTACCACCAATTTATGCCACGTACTTATGCGAGCGGAACTATGGGAGAAGGTTCTGAATTATCATTTAACCAAGCAGAAAATACGCTCCGGATTCTGGCCAATCAATCAGATGGTGGTTCTGTTGCTACCATATATGCAGAAATGGATCTTAAATCGGGCGCAATAAGCAAGATCAATATGATCCCGAAAGACGACATCAAAAATTCTTATTATGCCAATACAGAATCGATCAGCTGGCTAAATAACAGTTTTGTTATTCCATTCGTCGAGCGTATGGGCATTTTTAGCAAGAAAGTAGATTTACAGCTTTTACAACTAAAATATTAATCACTCTGCTCCTTTTTCTATATTTGTCTTATGTCGCTAACTGCAATAAAAGAAGAAATGGATGCCCTGGTGGCCGAATTAAACCAGCATAATTACAACTATTATGTGCTGGCTATGCCTACCATTGGCGATTATGAGTTTGATAAAAAATTAAAGCATCTTGCCGAGCTTGAAAAAGCAAATCCTGATTTGGCCGATCCAAATTCGCCTACGCAGCGTGTTGGTGGTGATATCACCAAAAATTTTGTTACGGTAAATCATAAATACCCCATGTTATCGTTGGGGAACACCTATAATGAACAGGATCTCCGCGATTTTGATGAACGCATCCGTAAAGCCATTGGCGACAATTTCGAATATGTTTGTGAATTGAAATTTGACGGTTTATCGATCAGCCTCACTTATGAAAACGGCAAACTTTTAAGGGCAGTTACCCGTGGTGATGGTACCAAAGGTGATGATGTGACCAATAACATAAAAACCATTCATACCATCCCACATCAAATCAAATCAGCTGTAGCGCCTGAACATTTCGAAATCCGTGGCGAGATCTTTATGCACAAGGCTGCTTTTTTACGCCTGAATGCTGCCCGCGAAGAACTTGGTGAAATCCCTTACGCAAATCCCCGTAACTTTGCATCAGGCACAATTAAAATGCAAGACAGCAAAGAAGTGGCCAAACGGCCATTAGACGGTTTTATTTATTTCCTGTACACGGATAAAAATGAATTCAAAACCCATTGGGAAAGTTTAAACGCCGTAAAAGATTGGGGTTTCCATGTTTGCGAACATAACCGACTAGTTTCTAACATCGATGCAGTATTGGAATTTATCCACCATTGGGAAAACGAACGTTTTAAACTAAGTTACGACATCGATGGCATTGTAATTAAAGTAAACAGTTATGCACAACAACAAGAATTGGGTTTCACCTCCAAATCTCCACGTTGGGCCATTTCATATAAATACAAAGCAGCAGAGGTTGAAACTGTTTTAGAAAAAGTAACCTATCAGGTAGGCAGAACAGGTGCAGTTACTCCGGTTGCCAACTTAAAACCTGTTTTATTGGCCGGTACTACGGTTAAACGTGCTACATTGCACAATGCGAACGAAATAGATCGTTT
>Ga0163161_10001692_pt1 | contig 16202 bp, 17 predicted proteins | sample S45metaG_FD_129847 | JGI IMG/M metagenome (GOLD analysis project Ga0163161, IMG submission 129847) | Switchgrass rhizosphere microbial communities from Kellogg Biological Station, Michigan, USA - S4-5 metaG | ecosystem: Host-associated > Plants > Roots > Rhizosphere > Soil | place: USA... | reverse complement strand
TCAAACTCTGCGCTCCCGCCTTGGCCACTTGCGCATCCTGCTCGGCCTTGACCCCGGACACGCCGACGGCGCCGATCACCTGGCCGTCGACGATGATCGGTACGCCACCTTCCAGCGAGGTCAGCAGGGGGGCTGTGACAAACGCGGTGCGTCCGCCGTTGACCATTTCTTCATAGCCTTTGGACTCCCGCCGACCCAGGGCCGAGGTCCGGGCCTTCTCGGTGGCGATGTAGGCACTGATGGGCGCCGCGCCGTCGAGGCGTTCGAGGGCCAGGGGATGGCCGCCGTCATCGACGATCACGATGGTCACCGGCCACTGGTTGTTTTGCGCTTCGGAGCGTGCAGCGGTGAGTATCTGCTTCACTTCGGTCTGGCTGAGCACGGCTTTGGTTTTCATCGGTGTACTCCGCAATTCGTCGTCAGGGCAAAGCGGCTTCGACCACTTCGATCCAGTGTTTGACCGGCGTGCGACCCGCGCCGTCGAGGTGGGACTGGCAGCCGATGTTGGCCGTGACAATCACTTCAGGGTAGCCGCTTTCCAGGGCATTCATTTTGTTGTCGCGCAATTGCCGCGACAGTTCGGGCTGGGTCAACGAATAGGTGCCTGCCGAGCCGCAGCACAGGTGGCTGTCGGGCACGAAGGTGAGGTTGAAGCCCAGGCGCTCAAGCACTTTTTCCACCGCGCCACCGAGTTTCTGCGCGTGCTGCAGGGTGCAGGGGCAATGGAAGGCCAGGCGATGGGCGTTGTGGATGCCGAGTGTTTCCAGCGGCTCATCGCGCAGCACCTCAACCAGATCCCTGGTCAGCGCGCTGACCCGTCTGGCCTTGTCGGCATAGGCCGGATCGCGGGCGAGCAGGTGGCCATAATCCTTGATGAAGGCGCCGCAGCCGCTGGCGGTCTGCACAATGGCCTCGACGCCGCCGTTTTCGATCAGGGGCCACCAGGCGTCGATGTTGTGACGAGCCCGATCGAGGCCGGCGGCCTGGGCGTCCAGGTGATAGTCCACGGCACCGCAGCAACCGGCCTCGCGGCAGGGCGTGACACTGATCCCGAGTCGATCCAGTACCCAGGCCGCGGCGACATTGGTATTGGGCGCCAGGCCCGGTTGCACGCAACCTTCGAGCATCAATACCTGCCGCGCATGGCGGGTGGTGGGGCGCGGTTTGCTCGGTGGGGTGCTGCGCGGCAATTTGCTTTGCAGGGTGTCGGGCAGTAGCGCGCGGAACATTCGGCCGCCGTTGACCAACCCCTTGAACAGATCCGGATGCGGCACCAGCGTGCGCAACCCCTCGCGCAGCAGGCGCTGGCCGATGGGACGCGGTACCGCGGCGTCGACCACCGCGCGGCCGATGTCCAGAAGGTTGTGGTAGTCGACCCCGGAGGGGCAGGTGGTTTCGCAATTGCGACACGACAGGCAGCGATCCAGGTGTTGCTGGGTTTTGTGCGTGACTTCGTTGCCTTCCAGCACCTGTTTGATCAGGTAGATACGCCCTCGCGGACCATCCAGCTCATCGCCCAGCAACTGGTAGGTCGGGCAGGTGGCGTTGCAGAAACCGCAGTGCACGCAGGTGCGCAGGATGCTGTCGGCTTCTTCGGCACGGGGCAGTCGGCGGGCGTTTTCACTCAGGGTGGTCTGCATGGTTCAAAACTCCGCGTACAGGCGACCAGGGTTGAAAATGCCCCGGGGGTCGAGTTGCTGCTTGAGGCTGCGGTGGTAGTGCATCAGCGCGTCGGGCAAGGGCTGGAACGGACTGTCGATCAGGCCGTGGCTGTAGCAGGTCACGTGGCCGCCGGTTTCATCGACCACCTGACGAATGAAGCTGGCCTGGCTATCGGATTTGAGCCAGCGCTGGGCACCGCCCCAGTCGATCAGTTGCCGGCCGGGCAGGGACAGTTTTGGCGTGTTGTGGGGTAGCGACAGGCGCCAGAGCGGCTGGTCCTCGTCGAAGAAGGGCAAGCGCTGCTCGTTGAGGTCATCCCAGTAGCCGCCGTCCATCAGTTCCCCGCCCAGGCGCTCATGGGCCGACGCCACCGAACCTTCGCCGCCCTCAAGCCGCAGGTACAGGCGTTCACCGTCATGGCTGGCGGCGCTGATCGGCAAGGGTTGCTGGCCCCATTTCGCCAAGTTGCGCAGCGCGCGTTCGCTGTCCATATCCAGGCTGATGCTCAAGGTTTGCCGAGGTTTGGGCAGGACCTTGAGCGAGACTTCCGTGATCAGGCCCAGGGTGCCAAAGCTGCCGGCCATCAAACGCGACAGATCGTAGCCGGCGACATTCTTCATGACCTCGCCGCCAAAACGCAGGTGCTTGCCCAAACCGGTGATGACCCTCGTGCCGAGGACAAAATCGCGAACCGAACCGGACCAGGGGCGACGAGGCCCCGAGAGCCCGCAGGCGATCATGCCGCCGACGGTGGCGTCATCACCGAACGCCGGTGGTTCGCAGGGCAGCATTTGTTGCGCGGCATCCAGTACTTGTTTCAGTTCGGCCAGCGGCGTGCCGCAACGCACAGTGATCACAAGCTCGGTCGGGTCATAGCTGACGATGCCGCGATGGGAGCGGGTGTCGAGTATTTCTCCGGCGTTGATGCGCCCGAGAAACGCCTTGCTGTTCGAACCTTGAATGCGCAGCGGGGTGGCGTTTTCCAGCGCCTGATTAACCTGTTCCAGCAGCGCCTGGCTGTCGTCGAAATCGCCTGTGCCGTGCATCAGAAACGCTCCAGGTCAGGGAAGGGCAATTGCCCGGCATGCACGTGCATGGCGCCGAACTCCGCACAACGGTGCAGGGTCGGGATGTTTTTCCCGGGATTGAGCAGGCCGCTGGGGTCAAACGCTGCCTTGACGGCATGGAACAGGGTCAGTTCGTCGCTGTTGAACTGCGCGCACATCTGATTGATTTTCTCGCGGCCGACACCGTGCTCGCCGGTGATGCTGCCGCCGACTTTCACGCACAGTTCGAGAATCTTGCCCCCCAGGGTTTCGGCACGTTCCAGCTCGCCCGGCTGGTTGGCATCGAACAGGATCAACGGGTGCATGTTGCCGTCACCGGCATGGAACACGTTGGCCACCCGCAGATTGTATTCGGCGGACAGCTCGGCAATGGCCTTGAGCACACCGGGCAGCTCGCGCCGGGGGATGGTGCCGTCCATGCAGTAGTAGTCCGGCGACAGGCGGCCCACCGCCGGGAACGCGTTCTTGCGCCCGGCCCAGAAACGCACCCGTTCGGCTTCGTCTTTTGCCAGGCGCACTTCGGTGGCGCCGGCCTGTTCCAGCACCTGGCGTACGCGGCTGCAATCGTCGTGAACATCGGCTTCGACGCCATCGAGTTCGCACAGCAAAATGGCCTCGGCATCGACCGGGTAGCCGGCGTGGATAAAGTCCTCGGCGGCGCGGATGGCCAGGTTGTCCATCATTTCAAGGCCCCCGGGAATGATGCCGGCGGCGATGATGTCGCCCACCGCGCGGCCGGCCTTTTCCACGGAGTCGAACGCGGCCAGCAGCACCTTGGCCGATTGTGGTTTGGGCAACAGCTTGACCGTGACTTCAGTGATCACCCCGAGCATGCCTTCGGAACCGGTGAACAGGGCCAGCAGGTCGAGACCGGGAGAATCGAGGGCATTGGATCCCAGGGTCAGGCGTTCGCCGTCGACGGTGAGGATGTCGACCTGCAGCACGTTATGCACGGTCAGGCCGTATTTCAGGCAATGCACGCCACCGGCGTTTTCCGCGACGTTGCCACCGATGGAACAGGCGATTTGCGATGAAGGGTCCGGCGCGTAATACAGGCCGTACGGCGCGGCGGCCTGGGAAATTGCCAGGTTGCGCACCCCCGGCTGGACCCGGGCGGTGCGGGCTTCGGGGTCGATATGGAGAATTTGATTGAAACGCGCCATCACCAGCAACACGCCTTTTTCCAGGGGCAGGGCGCCGCCGGACAACCCGGTGCCGGCCCCCCGGGCGACCACCGGTACATGCCGCTCATGACACAGGCGCAGCAGGCCCTGGACCTGCGCGATATCCCGGGGCAGCACCACCAGCATGGGCGTGGTGCGGTAGGCCGACAGACCGTCGCATTCGTAGGGCTTGAGTTCTTCCTGCTGATGCAGCACTTCCAGGTCCGGCCACTGCGTTTGCAGAGCCTTCAACAGTCCGGCCTTGTCCACGTCGGGCAATGCGCCGTCGACGCGTTCATCGTAGAGAATGTTCATGGTCGTTTTACGATACTCCGATCATGAAAAGCCCGGGCGATCACCCGGGCATTTCAAGGCTGCCAAACATCACATCGCGATCAATGCCCGCCCACCACCATATGACTGAACGGCGCCACATACGCCTGCAAGGTCACCAGCCCGCCGACCAGAATCGCCAGGATGATCGAGTGGAAGAACACATAGCGCAGGATTTCGCCCTCGTGGCCGTACCAGCGGGTCGCCGTGGAGGCGACCACGATGGATTGGGCATCGACCATCTTGCCCATGACCCCGCCGGAGCTGTTGGCGGCGGCCATCAGCACCGGGCTGAGTCCCAGTTGTTCGGAGGTGACCCGTTGCAGGCCGCCGAACAGCACGTTGGAGGCGGTGTCGGAGCCGGTCAGGGCGACGCCGAGCCAGCCGAGCAGGGTGCCGAACATCGGATAGAAAATGCCCGTCGCGGCAAAGGCCAGGCCCATGGTGGCATCCAGTCCCGAATAGCGCGTAAGAAAGCCCAGGGCGAGCATCGCCGTGATAGTGATCAGCGAATAGCGCACCACCCAAATCGTGCGCAGGTACTGTTTGATCAGCTGCGGGATCGAATAGCCCATCAGCAGGCCGCCGACCAGGGCCGCCAGCAAGATGCCGCTGCCGGTGGCGGTGAACCAGGTGAACTTGTACACCGCGTCTTCGACTTTCGGCGCGGGCACCACCGGCGGAACCTTCTCGATCTGCTGGTGAATGGTGGTGAAGGTCAGGACCGGGGCGAACACCGGGTTGGCTTCACGCAAGGGTTTACCCTGGGGGTCGAGCTTGGCCGCACTGGTAGCCGGGTCAATGGCCGCACGGGTGTCGAAGCTGTTCTTGAAGCCCTGGGTGCCCCAAATGAAGACGAAGATGGTCAGGATGATCCACGGCATCCAGGCGCGCATGACGGCCTTTTTCGAATCGCCGGCAAAGGCCGCGGTCGGTTCGGGTTTACTGGCGTATTCGTCATCGATTTTCGAGTCGTCGACTCTTCCTGACAGCGCTGCGGAGGTGTGCACGGTGGCCGGTTTCCAGACCCGGAGGAAACCGGTCAGGCAGGCCATGGAGATCAGCGCGGCGATCACGTCCACCAGCATCGGCCCGTGGTAGTTGGACACGAGGAACTGCGGGACCGCGAAACTGACCCCGGCGACAAGGATTGCCGGCCAGATTTCCAGGGTCTTGCGCCAGCCGGCGAAAGCCCAGATCAGCCAGAACGGCACGATCACCGAGAAGAACGGCAGTTGCCGGCCGACCATCATCGACAGCTCCATTTCATCCAGCCCGGTCACTTTGGCCAGGGTGATGATCGGCGTACCCAGGGCGCCGAAGGCCACCGGGGCGGTGTTGGCAATCAGCGCCAGGCCCGAGGCGGCCAGCGGTGAAAAGCCCAAACCGATCAGAATGGCCCCGGTCACCGCCACCGGTGTGCCGAAACCGGCGGCGCCTTCGAAGAACGCGCCGAAGCAGAAGGCGATCAGCAGCAGTTGCAGGCGTCGGTCGTCGGTGATCCGTGCCAGGGAGTCCTGCAGCACTTTGAACGAGCCATTTTCAGTGGTCAGCCGGTGCAGAAAAATGATGTTCAGGACGATCCAGCCGATCGGCAGCAGACCGTTGGCTGCTCCGTACAACGCGGCCGAACCTGCCATGTTGGCGGGCATGCCGAAGGCGAAGATGGCGATGATCAGCGCCGAGGCCAGGGCGAGTATGGCCGCCAGGTGCGCCTTGACGTGGAAGAACGCCAGGGCCGCCAGCATCACGACGACGGGCACGGCGGCCAGAAGGGTTGATACCACCGGGTTGTTGAACGGATCGTAGATTTGCTGCCAGACCATGTTCACCTCTGCTTCTTATTGTTGGACGTGCAGACCCCAGGGGGGACGGTGGTCTCTAGTATAGGTGGCATTGCGCCGCTGTCAGATTTAGCAGCCGGGTCTGCGAAATCGAGGGGCTGAGCTAGCATTCCACTAAGGTTTGAGTCCAGCGACGGGAGGAACGCAGTGATGACTGAGCGCCATCTGGAACATAAGGAAACGCTGTCCAACGGATGCAGCATCCGGGTCAAAGCCGAAATTCTGAAAGATGGATCGCTAGGGATGTTCATCGGTGTCTACCGGCCGGATGGCACGGTGATTGACGAAAATCATGATCCCAAGCCCCACATGCTCGACATGGAGGCGGCGATGGACTGGGGGATTGATATCGCCAAGGGCATTGGCAATAGCCAGCGCACCCTGTAGGTAGCAGTGGCGATAGCAGGTTTGGGTTTTTAGGCGTCCGCCGAAGTACGAAATCGGTCTAAAAAGACACTTTCACACTGTGTGGCATTTGCTAGTCTTGAACTTGTAGGTGAAAACGCAGACTGATGCGCAAGCGGATAGCGGGGACGCGTGGGGCGCGCTCCGAAGGGTACACGGTTAGAAAGATCTCCGCGCTGAGATCCAGCCCTTATGCCGTGTGAAGCAGGACAGCGCATTGCTGTACCTGTGGGACTCCTGATAAACCTCGTAAGCCAGAGACCAGCACTGGCCACCTACTAAACCCACTAAGAGCCCGCCTTGTGCGGGCTTTCTAATGCCCGGCATTTAACTGATTCCTGTGGAAGCTGTGTAGGAGCTGTCGAGTGCAACGAGGCTGCGATCATTTAAGGGCAAAATCAAAAGATCGCAGCCTTCGGCAGCTCCTACAGGGTCAGCGTATGACCTCGGCGTCAGACGAGGTTGATGGTCACGTCGATATTGCCACGGGTTGCCTTGGAGTACGGGCAGGTCTGGTGGGCGGCGTCCACCAGGGTGCGGGCCAGTACCGGGTCCACGCCCGGCAGGCTGACGTTCAGGCGCGCCTGGAGGAAGAAGGCGTTGTCGGTCTTGCCCAGGTCGATTTCGGTCGCGACGCTGACATCCGCCGGCAACGTCACTTTCAACGCGGCCGCCGCCTTGCCCATGGCGCCGATGAAACAGGCCGACCAGCCGGCCCCCAGCAGTTGCTCGGGATTGGTACCGCTGCCGGAAGAACCCGGCGGCGACAGCTTGACGTCCAGACGGCCATCGTCGCTGCGCGATTCTCCCTGACGACCGCCGGTGGTGACGGTCTTGCCGGTGTACAGCACGGTTTCGATGTGATTGATCATGGGGGCTCCTGTTGTTTTCGATGGTTGGGCCCGGGTGTCGCTCGAGCGAGCGAAGAACACCAGAAGGGCGACCCCCGCACTTTTTCATCCCCATGTAGGCCGAGTGTGTCTTGAACCGGCGGTTGTGTATCGCCGTGTAGGTTCGTCGGGGAAACCTACACAGCGATACAAATCGAGGCGGTCATCGCCCTGATGCGCAACACGCCGGGGATTGCCCTGCGCGACGCCGATTCCCGCGAGGCCACTGCGCGTGATCTCCGGGGCTGGCAGTTGCGCACGGACATCGACCGGTATTCGTTTATCCGCTCGGGGAGTGCCAATGCGTGAGCGAGTGGGGCGCACCCGGTTGATCGCCCGCTGGCGAAACTGCTCGGGAGCGATCACATTGATGGGATGCCACCTTGAAGCGTCGCCCGACACTTGCAGGAGTTGCCCATGAACCCGTCCGATAGCGATGCTCAATTGCCGGTCCCGGCAGCAGAAGACTCCGAGGAGATCGCCGAATGGCGCGATGCGCTGCTGTCGCTCATCGAGCATGGCGGTGCGCAGCAGGCGAAAAGGGTCCTCGACAGTCTGGTGGAGGTGGCCAGCGAAGCGGGCATCGGTTGGCGGCCCAGCCATGGCACTCCTTACATCAACACCATCAGCGTCGACCGACAGCCGGTGTTTCCAGGGGATCTGGCGATTGAAGAACGACTGGCGTCGATCATGCGCTGGAACGCCCTGGCGATGGTGGCCAGGGCCAATCAGGCTTATGGGGAATTGGGTGGGCACATCGCCAGTTATGCCAGTGCCGCCGATCTGTTCGAAGTCGGTTTCAACCATTTCTTCAAGGCGCGAACCGAGAGCAGCGGCGGTGATCTGGTGTTCTATCAGCCGCATTCGGCACCGGGTATCTACGCGCGCGCCTTCCTCGAAGGTCGGCTGGATGAGCAGGATCTGCAGCACTACCGCCAGGAAATCGGTGCCCGGGGCGATCTTTTAGAGGGCAAGGGCGCACGGGGCCTGTCGAGTTACCCGCATCCCTGGCTGATGCCGGGTTTCTGGCAGTTTCCCACAGGGTCCATGGGCATCGGTCCGATCAGCTCGATCTACCAGGCCCGTTTCATGCGTTATTTGCAACATCGAGGCCTGCAGGACACCACGGACCGAACCGTCTGGGGTGTGTTCGGCGATGGCGAAATGGACGAACCGGAAAGCATGTCGGCGCTGACGTTGGCGGCGCGCGAAGGGCTCGACAATCTGGTTTGGGTGGTCAACTGCAACCTGCAACGGCTGGACGGTCCGGTGCGGGGCAATGGTCGCATCATCGACGAACTCGAAGCACTGTTCGGCGGTGCCGGCTGGAACGTGATCAAGCTGGTCTGGGGTTCCGACTGGGACGGTTTGTTCGCGCGCGACAGCGATGGCGCGCTGGTCAAGGCGCTGTCCGCTACGGTCGATGGTCAGTTCCAGACTTTCGCGGCCAAGGACGGTCGTTTCAATCGCGAATATTTCTTCGGCCAGAACGAGGCATTGGCGCGCCTCGCCGAGGGGCTGAACGATGAGCAGATCGATCGCCTCAAGCGCGGTGGCCACGACCTGGTGAAAATCTTTGCCGCCTATCACGCCGCCCGGCTCGAAGAGCGCAAGCCCACGGTGATCCTGGCGCAAACCAAAAAAGGCTTCGGCATGGGTGAAGCAGGGCAGGGCCGGATGACCGTGCACCAGCAGAAGAAACTCGACGGGGAGGCGCTGATTGCGTTCCGCAACCGTTTCAACTTGCCGTTGAGCGATGAACAGGCGCTGTCGCTGAGCTTCTTCAAGCCTGAGGAAAACAGCCATGAAATGCGCTACCTGCACGAACGCCGGCGGGCCTTGGGTGGGTACATGCCAGCTCGATCCTCGGCTTGTCCGCCGTTGCAGGTCCCCGGAATCGAACGCTACGCCGGGTTTGCGACTGCCGCGGACGGCAAGGAAATGTCCACCACCATGGCGTTTGTGCGCATGCTGGGCGGGTTACTGCGGGACAGGCAATTGGGGCCGCGCATCGTGCCCATCGTCGCCGATGAAGCGCGCACGTTTGGCATGGCCAGCCTGTTCAAGCAGATCGGCATCTATTCCAGCGTCGGCCAGCGTTACGAGCCTGAAGACATCGGGTCGATTCTCAGCTATCGGGAAGCCCTCAACGGGCAGATTCTGGAGGAGGGCATCAGCGAGGCGGGGGCGATCAGCTCCTGGGTGGCCGCCGCCACCAGTTATTCGGTGCACGGCCTGTCCATGTTGCCGTTCTACATTTACTACTCGATGTTCGGCTTTCAGCGCATTGGCGATCTGATCTGGGCGGCGGCGGATCAACGGGCCCGCGGTTTTCTGCTGGGCGCCACCGCCGGACGCACGACCCTGGGCGGCGAAGGCCTGCAACACCAGGACGGCAGCAGTCACCTGATGGCATCGACGGTCCCCAACTGCCGCGCTTACGACCCGGCCTTTGCCAGTGAATTGGCGGTGATTCTCGACCACGGCATGCGCCAGATGCTGGAGCGTCAGGTGGACGAGTTCTACTACGTCACCCTGATGAACGAAAACTACCCCCATCCCAACCTGCCCGAGGGCGCCGAACAGGCGATCATCAAGGGCATGTACCGCTTCATAGGGCATGAAAGCGTCGAGGCTCGCGGCCGTGTCCATCTGTTGGGTTCAGGCGCCATCCTGCGCGAAGTCATTGCTGCCGCGCAGTTATTGGCCAGCGACTGGAACGTCGCCAGCCAGGTGTGGAGCGTCACCAGCTTCAGCGAACTGGCCCGCGATGCCCGGGAGGTGGAGCGCTGCAACCGCCTTCATCCGGGCCAACCGGCGCGCCGCAGCCATCTTCAGGAATCGCTCGACGACAGGGCCCCGATCGTTGCCTGCTCCGATTACGTGCGCGCCTTGCCGCAACTGATCGCCAGTTACCTCAATGGTCGCTACACGGTGCTCGGCACCGACGGCTTCGGGCGCAGCGACACTCGCGGGAGGCTGCGCAGGTTCTTTGAAGTGGATCGTTATCAGATCGTGTTGAGTGCGCTGACGGCGCTGGTACGCGAAGGGCAGCTTGAGGCAAGTGTTTGCGCCGAGGCGATTGCCAGGTACGCCATCGATGCTGAGGGGGTGGTGCCTTGGGAAGGTTAGGCGGCCGTGCATGTGCGAACCTGTGGTCCGGATCTTCCTTATCCCGGCACCAGACCGTAATGTGATTGCTTCCATAAGGTCGGGATGGAGCAAGGCATGTCGCTGGTCGAGTTGTTTTTGTTGGGGATACCGGCGGTTTTGCTGACGGGGATATCGAAGGGCGGTTTCGGCGGTGCGCTGGGTGGCATCGCCGTGCCGCTGCTGGCTTTGAACATGCCGCCGACCCAGGCCGCAGCGATCATGCTGCCGATCCTGTGCATCGCCGATATCACCGGCCTGCGTCGCTTTCGGGGGAAATGGGACAAGGGCAATCTCAAGATCATGCTGCCAGGTGCCCTGGTGGGGGTGTTGATTGGGGCGCTGACGTTTGGCGCGCTGAGTGAACGCCTGATCGCGCTCTTGATGGGGGCCATTGCGATCGTGTTTTTCTGCCTGAACGTCTGGGCTGCCCGGCACACCCTTGCCCCCGCGCAGCCGCAGGTTGGCAAGGGCACCTTCTATAGCGCATTGGCGGGCTTCACCAGCTTTGTCGCTCACGCCGGCGGCCCTCCGCTGATGATGTACCTGCTGCCTCAACAGATGGACAAAGTACGGTACATCGCGACAACCAACGTGTTCTTCCTGCTGACCAATGCCATCAAGTTGGTGCCCTATGCGCTGCTCGGTCAGTTTTCGCTGACCAACCTCGGCGCGAGCCTGGCGCTGGCTCCGATCGTGATACCCGGTGTCTGGCTGGGGATCTGGCTGCAGGGGCGGGTGAATCAGACATGGTTCTATCGGATCGCCTGGTTCGGGCTTCTTGTCACCGGGATTCAGTTGGTGATGCGCAATCTGAGCCTTTAGCCGTAGGCGTATTTCAGTGCCCACAAAGTGCCCATTCCAACCACCAGCGTGAGCAATGTACTGCGGGTTCGCCAGGCGACCAGGGCTGCCAGTATCGCCGCGGGAATTTGCGGGTTGCTCCAATCGAACGCCGCGTGCCGATCCGGGTACACCACAGCCGGCATCACCAGTGCCGCCAGTACGCTCGCCGGTACATACAGCAAGGCGCGTCTGAGCAACGGTGGAATCCGCAGACTCCCGTAAAACTCGATAAAGGACAGGCGAATGGCGAAGGTGCCTGCACCGATCAACAGGAACAGGCCCCACTGGGATAGTTCACTCATGACGCCTCCTGTTCAGCTTCGCTGCCTTGTGCCGCAGGCAAGTCCTTGCGCAGATGCTCGACGACCAGTCCCGCGATGACACCGCCGAGGGAGGCCGCCAGCATCCCCAGGTTGTAGGGCAGGTCGATCGCCAGCACCGCCAGTGAGCCTCCCGCCACGGCTGCGCTCAAGGTCGCTGCATTACGCAGGCCGGGGATCAGCAGTGCCAGAAATGACAGCGGAATCGTGAAGTTCAATGACCAGGCTTCGGGAATGCGAGCCCCCAGGAATACGCCTGCCAGCACCGCCAGATTCCAACCCACCCACATCGTGACGGCTGCCCCCATGTAGTAGGGGAACGCGAAGCGCCCGAGGCCGCCCGTGACCGTTCTCAGACTGAACAGTGCGAATACCTGGTCGGCGAGCAGATAGGACAATGGCCATGTTCTGCGCCGGGGCAAGTGGTGCAGGTGCGGCGCCAGCGATGCGCTGTACATTAAGAAGCGAAGGTTGATGACCAGCGCGGTGAGCACGATGGTCAATGGCAGGGCGCCATTTTGCAGCATTTGCAACACGGCGATTTGCGCCGACCCCGAGTAGAAAAGCAGCGTCATGCCCATGGTTGTGGTGGGCGACATCCCCATCCCGGCAGCGGTGACACCAGCGATCAGTCCGAAGGGAATGACCCCGGTGGTAAGTGGGGAAGCGGTGTGAGCACCGTGCATGAACGCATGTGTCCCACTTCGATAATTCATTGGAGTTCCTTGAGTGTGATCGGATCGTTGCGCGTAGCGACTTGGGCCAGATGACGCCTGATCAACATAATGCTCGTGACAATTGGTAACAACAGCAAAAGTCTGAAATATTGGGCCCGGAAAGTATGAGGTCCGCTGCATGTTTCTGGACTCCCCCCATCAGGCACACACTTGAACTCAATGCCCGCGTGCATTCGAGGCCTCGGCCCGTCTCGGCGGCTTCGGGCGGGGTGGTGCTGGTCATCGGAAAAAGATGACGAAAACTTGCTGTGATGGCGTTTAGCCGCTAATAGTGATTGTGTACTTGGAGAGGGCCTGAAGATGATTTCGAGATTCGTTGTTGTGCCTGCAATACCGACGGAAACGGGGTCAGTGCGTGACGGTACACGCTTCTATTGCGAGACTGCGCCAATAGGTTTCAACATCTATGACAACGAAGAGAAACGTCGTTTGAGGACGACCTATCAGGTCCGGGAAGTGGCTCTGGAGGAGTGCCAGCGGCTCAACCACGATCAGTTCCAGGAGCGTCTTGCGCAACGGGAGGCCATGGCGTGATTTAGGCCCTTGCCCACTTGATCAAATAAATGCACTTGACGACGAGGCATGGGCGTCAGGTGCACAGGAAGGTATGGCGTGTTTCGTTCACGGCTGAGTTTGTGCGAACAGTGACGGTCATCAGGACGCTTTGTGTATTCGGAAATCAGGATGATTTGGACAAATCGGCGCAGCTCCTTGCTGGGCTTCATTTTTTTAGCAGTCGGCCTGGTGCTTTTTTCGGCGTTGCTCTTGCTCAAGACCGAGATTCAGAGGCGGCAAACGTATTTTTCGGAATACGTGCAGAATATTTCCGGAATTGTGCGCAATCAGCTTGATACCAATGAAGCCGTGCTTTCGGGTTTTTCGGCATTCCTGCAAGCGGTTGATCAGAGTGATACCGAAGCGACGGCCCGATATGCGGCAGCCGCATTGTCAGCCTATCCCCATATCTACATGCTCGAGGTCGCCCGCGCGGTACCCATCGCCGAGCAAGTCGCTTTTGAAAATCTGTTGCGCCGCACATGGCGCCCAGACTTCGAGCTCAAGGATTTCCCGAGTCTTACTCAGCAGCCTGTCAAACCTCAGGTCTTTTTGAAGGAGACCTGGCCTGTGTTGTTCATGTACCCGTTGCTGCCTGAGTCCAGCTCCATTTACGGCGTAAGGTTGGAAACGGTCGCTTACCTCTCTCACGCGCTGGCGCGCACCCACAATAGTCAGAAACCCGTGGTTTCCCCTGTGTTCTCCATGTACGAGGGCGGGAGTGCTTACATTCTGATGCAATCAGTCAGTCGGCCTGAGCAAGAGCGGGGGAGCGCCAGCCCCAATTTCTTTGGCAGCACCATGGTGGCGTTGCTGTTGATCAAGACGGGCGCTTTGTTTGATGCCGTCAATCACGCGAACATTGATCCGCTGGTTCACATCACTGCCGTGCTGAAGACTGCAGCAGGGTCTCAAAGCGATGTTTTTTCAACGCCGGTTCAACAGGCCGGCTTCCTGGATCGCCTGCTTTTGCCGCAATTGAATGATCATGTCGAGATCCTCAACTCATCGCAGCCCATGACGTTGGTATTCGAGCGGCAACTGCGTTTCGGGGATGTCCTGACCGAAGAAATGTTGGTGATTCTTTTGGCACTCGCTGGGGCACTGGTGTTGATGCCGATGGTATTGATCAGGCATTTCAGATCGATGGAGAGAGCCGAAATCGAGCATGAGCGCGCTGCCTATCTGGCAACCCATGACGTGCTCACGCAACTACCCAACCGTTACCTGTTCGCCGAGCGCTTTGCCCAGGCCTTGACGGATTGGGAAGTGAAGGGGATTGCGTTTGCCGTGCTTGTGATCGACCTGGATCATTTCAAGGAAATCAACGATCTATACGGTCATGACGTCGGTGACCAGGTTTTGCGAGCGGTCGCACGCCGCATTTTGCAGGCCTCGCGCTCATGTGACACCGTTGCCCGATACGGCGGTGACGAATTCGTCATGTTGATCTCCAATCTTTCCGATCCCGGGAGTGCCGAGTTGCAGGCGGCGAGGGTGTTCGACACCATCGTTCAGAAAGTCGCGACAAGTGCGGGAGAGCTATCAGTATCGTGCAGTGTCGGCGTTTCACTATGCCCCGTTCATGGCCAGAGCCTCGATGCATTGCTCAAGGCCGCGGATCAGGCCATGTATGGCGTCAAGCAACTCGGGCGAAGGGGCGTAGGGATGGTTACGGGATAGCCGTTCGTCGGCGCTTGCGCACCTTTGCAGAGTTGGCGAGTCGATGAATTAGCCCAAATAGACAGGTTTCTATGCGATCTCTAATTATCGATATGCCCAATGGCCGTGAACTCATTGATGAGCTGGATCTTGCTACCGGGCAGATGATGGCCATGTCGGTAGAGCTCATCGGTAGCGCGCAGTGGCAGCAAGCCTCTAGAAGGCAGATAAAGGCATTCAAAAAATGGCGCGACTACCTCCATCGCATGGCTGATGGGCGAGTGAGGGTTGAGACGACGCAGGTCGCTTAGGCTTCTGGAAGTCAGTGCGGCGCACGACTACGGATTCAGACCCGTTCACCGTTACAACGGCCGCTCATAATCGAGCTGCCAATAGTGTTCAGGAAAGGCCATATCGGCGCGTTTGGCGATTCCGAATAGCGGAAGTTGACTCTGATACGCTCCTGCGGCATAGGCTTTTTTCATTACGCTTGAGGTGGGGAATTTAACTGCCCTCATTGTTAGCCCAGCCTGCTTCCAGGCTGCGAGCCGAGTAAGAACCAAGCCCGGAAACTGCCGATAGGTAGCCTCCTCGTAGACGACCCAATTCATTGGGTAGTCAGGGGGGGCTCCATTTTCTCTGTATGGTTGTGCAAGCAGCATCGCTTCGCGCACCGCCAGGCAAGCGTTGCTTGTCAGTATATGGTCGGCGTGGCGAAGGCCCATCGGCATGAGTACGGTGCCACCCCTTTGCTCAATGACTGTTTTAAGCGCCGGTACGAGGTCGGACGTTTGATAACTGCGACCGTACTGGCTATCCCAGAAACTGAGCCATTCGTTTCTTGCACCCAGTCTTCGCATCGACTCCGTATCCTCATCACGTCGCGCAAGCACCGCCTGACACCCACTGCTAAAACCTGTTGCAACATCCCAGGCCGGGGTCGCTACTTCAGGACCAGGCACGCCAGCGAACACTGTAACGACAAGCGCGTCTCGACTTTCAGCCAACAGGCAGCCGCAACTAAAGACAGCATCATCTAAATGTGGGGAAATGACGGTAATTTGTTTGGGGATTGGCAATAGCATTTGATTCCCCTCACAGTAGATGCGTAAGCGATTGACACATCGTCAATTCATGGAAACCGGCGCCTCTCCTCAGTTATAGCCAACTTAAATATCAGGCGTGCAAGGAGGTGCGCGAAAGCGCTTCGGTTACAGAAAAAGATTGCATTTAAGAGTGCGTATGATTTGCGTATCAACGTTCAGGGGCGAGAAGTTCAGAGCGGAGGTATCGCCGAGTCAGGCTGTCCAGTACTTCATACCGCTGGTTAAACAAATGACAGTTTCTGTTTGGTCGGCAGGACGCCGGTGCAGGGACTTTCTCGTTGAAGGAATCGCAGCCTGGCTATGGAACACACGCCAGCTGCCGAGATTTTGGCCAAATCCCAGAAACGACAAAGCCCTGAATGATCAGGGCTTTGTCGTATCAAATATGGCGGAGGCGATGGGATTCGAACTCATGGACCTGTTACAGTCGACGGTTTTCAAGACCGTTGCCTTAAACCACTC
>Ga0163161_10001690_pt1 | contig 16205 bp, 14 predicted proteins | sample S45metaG_FD_129847 | JGI IMG/M metagenome (GOLD analysis project Ga0163161, IMG submission 129847) | Switchgrass rhizosphere microbial communities from Kellogg Biological Station, Michigan, USA - S4-5 metaG | ecosystem: Host-associated > Plants > Roots > Rhizosphere > Soil | place: USA... | reverse complement strand
TCTGGCTGCAGTTGATTGCGCCCCAGACGTTGACCGCCATGAAGCGTTCGAAGCCGGCCCTGTCGGTAGAGATGGTCGCCGCCGCACCCATTTCGACCATCAGGGCCGCGTTGTTGACGAGGATATCGACGCCGCCGAAGGCATCTACGGCAGCGTCGGCCATCGCTTGGGCGGATGGTGTATCCGTGATGTCGACCTGCACGGCGATCGCCTTTCCGCCGGCAGCCTGGATCTCGTCAGCGACGCGCTGGGCGCCTTCGCCATTGAGGTCCGCCACGACGACGCTGGCCCCTGCATTGGCGAGCGCGACGGCATAGGCGCGTCCGATCGAATTACCGCGTCCGCCCGCGCCGGTGACGATCGCCACCTTGCCCGCAAGGTCGAAATTTTGATTTGTGAAGTCAGCCATTGCTCATCCTCTCTGCATCATCGCGGGTCAAGATCGCGAGACGGCGGGCGTATGTAAACGATTGTTTATATGTAAAGTCAATCTCGCGGTGAGGGGCCGTCCGCCAGGCAGTGAAACCCGTGCATGGATCAAAACAGGATTGCCGCCGTCAGGCCGCCTCGTCGCGCGTCGGCAATATCGCAAAACCGCGCCACCGGGATATTAGCCGAGGGTTTGGGAACAACCATTCCGTATATGATGGCTTAGGGTTGCCGCCTATGTGAGGATACTGGAAGCCTTTATCCTTCACCACGCACGGTCATGCGATGAACAAGCGCCGGCACATAAGCTATGAAGGAAGCCGGGATGACCTATCTGGATGACAGGGCGAACCTGCGCGGGAAAGTGGCGGTCGTGACTGGCGGAGCCGGCGGGCTGGGCTGGCCGATCGTTCGCGATTTCATGAAGGCCGGGGTTCAGGTCGCCCTTTGCGATCGTGACGCGGCCGCAATCGAAGCCATCGCCAGCGAGATGCAATCCGCGTCGGTCAAGACGCTGCTGCGCCTCGCGGATGTTCGGGACACCGTGGCGATGGACGCGTTCTTTCAGGAGATCGATCGCGAATTCGGCCGGATCGACATTCTGGTGAATGTCCCAGGCGGCGGGTTTGTCGCGCCGCTGCTCGAAACGCGGCCCAAGGGCTGGCAGGCGGTGGCCAGTCAGAATTTTTTCTACATCCTGGACACCACGCAACAGGCCGCACGGCGCATGATTGCCCAAGGACAGGGCGGTTCAATCATCTACATCACCTCGATCGAAGCGCATCGCGGTGTGCCAAATCGTGCGATCTATGGTTCGATGAAGGCAGCCGTAGCGCATCTCGCCAAGACGCTGGCCATGGAATTCCACGCAGATGGCATTCGGGTGAACTGCATCGCGCCGGACATTTTCCCGACGCCCAACAGCGGTGGCTCGGCCTTCGATCCCCAATCGCCCCAGGGAAAACTGGAACGCACCATATCGGTGCCTATGGGGCGCTATGGCGAGGGTGACGATCTTACAGGGTGCGTGCTGTTTCTGGCGTCCGACCTGGCGTCGTACGTCACTGGCGCCACACTACACGTTGACGGCGGCACCTACGCGTCCAGCGGCTGGTTCAACTGGCCGGATCAGGGCTGGATGAACACGCCCACGCAGGAGATTGTCGACATGCTCGCAAGTGCATCGACGCAACAAGAAGGGTCTTATTCGACGTCACGCGAGGGGGCGGATCCAGCTTGACAAAGGCGGCGCGCTCTCTAGCTCTGCGGTCATAGCTTACACAGTGTAATTTGGCGCGTTGACGCCGAGGAGGGGAATGAAATGGTCAAAGTCATGGACGGCGTGCGGATCCTGGAGGTCGCGCAATTCACGTTTGTTCCGGTCGCAGGCGCTATCCTTGCTGACTGGGGAGCGGACGTTATCAAGATCGAACATCCCGTACGCGGCGACACGCAGCGCGGTTTCATCAATCTGGAAGGCACGCCGGTCAATCCTGATCGCAACGTGATGATGGCACACCCCAACCGGGGGAAGCGAAGCGTCGGTATCGACGTATCCACGCCCGAAGGCCAACAGTTGATCTACGATCTGGCGAAGGAATGCGACGTCTTCCTCACCAATTATCTTCCCGCCCAGCGTCAGAAGCTGAAAATCGACGTGGAGCATATCCGCGCGGCCAACCCCAACATCATCTACGCCCGGGGCAGCGCCCTGGGCGACAAGGGGCCGGAGCGGCTGAAGGGCGGTTTCGATTCCACCGCGTTCTGGGCCAGGGGCGGGTCGTCCATGTGCATCACGCCGCCCGAACTTGGCGGGCCGCTGACGCAACCGGGGCCGGCTTATGGCGATACGATCGGCGGCACCAACATCGCTGGCGGCATCAGCGCGGCCCTGTTCCATCGCGAAAGGACCGGCGAAGCGGTGGAACTGGACGTATCGCTCCTGGCATCGGGCGTGTGGTCGGTGGGAATGGGGCTTGCGATGACCATGGAGTCCGGGCCGATGGCGCCGCCCCGCATGCCGAAATCCGGCGGCATGAAGGGGAATCCCTTCGTCGGGGTGTTCCAGACGGCGGATGGCCGGCATCTGAACCTGACTGTGCTGACCCCCGGACCTTATCTGGAGGACACATGGACTCACCTCGACAAGCCCGAGCTGATGCAGGACGAGCGGTTCAACACTGTGGAGGCCCTGATGGCGAACTGGGTAGAGGGGAGCGTGGAGGTGACTCGAGCGATCGCGAGCAAGCCCTTGTCCTACTGGATCGATCGCTTCCAGACGCTTCGCGGACAATGGGCGCCCTACCAGTCGCTCGAGGACGTGATGAAGGATCCCCAGGTCCTGGCGAACGATATCATCGTTGAGGTGGAGGCCACCGACGGCGGGGCTCCCATCAGGCTGGCGGCTGCGCCGGTACAGTTCAACCACGAACCGAGCCGCCCAGGCCGGTCGCCCGAAGCCTCCGAACATACCGAAGTCGTTCTGATGGAATTCGGCATAGAGTGGGAGCGCATCGAGCAATTGAAGGCGATTGGCGCGGTTGCATGACGATGGGGCCGACGTGCTGGACGCGGGTGCGCCCGGCATGCCGGTCTCAGACACAGGAGGAAGTACTGCCAGCCGATCCCTTGTCGCACGGGAAGGCTGCGATAGATCAGTCCACCATAGCCTGAAACTGTTCCAGCAGCCATTGCCGCATGGACGGATCGGCTTCGGGGACCAGCACGTCGAGGTGGTAGATGCGGGAATAGAGCACCAGTCCGGCCGATAGCATCATGAAACGCGCCGCGCGCGCATGGCCTTCGTGAGGTCCGAGCCACTGGGCCATCGGTTCGTAGACGAACTTGGTCAAGAGGCGTTGGGTGACGGCACGCGCCCCCGGGTCTCCCGAGGCGAGAACCATCATGGGCAAGGGCGGCGGCCTGAGGCCGACGCCGTCCAGCAGGAGCGACACCATGCGCGATCCGAATTCCGCACGAGGAATGTCCTTGATGGTCAGCGGGGTCATAGTGTCCGCCAGAGCTTCCTCGAACAGGCGCTCCTTGCTGCCATAGTAGCGATTGACCAGCGCCACGCTCACACCCGCGCGGGCCGTAATATCGCGGATGCCGGTGTTCTGGTATCCGCCGGTCGAAAAGGCTTCCTGGGCCGCCAACAGGATGGCTTGGCGCGTGCGTTGTGCATCCTTCACGGAGCGGGCTTCTAAATTCGGCATTGACAAGGTGTATAAACACTCGTTTACTTCATAACAACATCGCGACGCCAGTTTCAAAGAAACCGTCCGCTATGTCCAGCTATAACAGCCCTGTCGGAGAGACCCTATGGCGACCGTCGAAGCAGCATCGTCTGCAGTTGTGCAAACCCAAATCCACCTGCACGTAGGCGGAGAACGTCGCGAAACAGGCACTGGCGGCAGTCACGAGCACCTCAATCCGCATTCGCAAAAGGTTCAGACTATCGTTCCGCTCGCCGGTGTGGCGGAAGTCAACGAAGCCGTCGAGCGGGCGCAGGCGGTTCAGGAAAGCTGGCGCAGGCTGGCTCCCGACAAACGGCGCGACCTGCTGCTTCGCCTCGGCGAGCTGATCGAACAGAACCGTGATGCTTTCGTCGAGGCCGCGCGCCTGGACAATGGCCTTACCGCTGCCGCCGGCCATCATACGGTCGATTTCGTGGTGCAGTCCTGCCGTTACAATGCCGGTTGGTGCGACAAGCTGTCCGGCGAGTTGATCGGCACGATGGATACGCGCGGCGAGTTCGCCTATACGGCGCCCGAGCCGATCGGCATCGTCGGCATCATCATCACCTGGAACGGTCCGCTCATTTCGATGGGCATGAAGGTGATCCCGGCCCTCGCTGCGGGCAATTGCGTGATCTGCAAGCCGGCCGAACTCAACCCCTATGTGCCTGAACTGTTCGCCCGCGTCTGCAAGGAGGCGGGGATACCCGACGGTGTGCTGTCGTCCTTCCATGGCACCGCCGAGGCAGGCGAAGCGATCATCCGCCACAAGAAAATTCGCAAGATCAGCTTCACCGGCGGTCCCGCCACCGCGCGCAAGATCCTTGCGATGTGCGCCGAGCAGATCAAGCCGGCGGTCATGGAACTGGGCGGGAAATCAGCGAACCTCGTCTTTCCCGATTGCGACATGGACGCCGCCGTCGCGCTGTCCGTGTTCGGCGTGTTCTTCTTCGGCGCCGGACAGGGTTGCGCGCTGCCGACCCGCGCGATCGTACATGCCGACATCTATGACGAATTCCTGGAGAAGGTTCGCGCATTGATGTCGACCCTGAAGGTCGGCGATCCGGCCGAGCCCGACACCATCGTGGGCCCGGTGATGAACAAGGCCGCCGCCGATCGTATCGAAGCCATGTTCGATCGCGCCCGCGCGGACAACGCGGCGACCTTCCTCCTCGGCGGCAAGCGGTGTGGCGGCGACCTTGCCGGCCTCAACTATATCGAGCCCACCTTGATCGTCGATGCCGATCCCAATCATGAAATCAGCCAGGTCGAGATTTTCGGTCCCGCCCTTATCGTCTCCAAATTCCATAGCGAAGACGAGGCCGTCGCTATCGCCAACAACAGCGAATATGGGTTGGCGGCCTATATCCAGTCGAGCGACGTCGAGCGGGTGCTTAGACTTTCCGAACGTCTGTTTTCGGGCGGCGTCTATGTAAATGGCGGCAGCCAGGTCAACACCTATACGCCGTTCGGAGGCATCGGCATTTCCGGCTTCGGCAAGGAAGGCGGACGCGCGGGCATAGAGGAATTCATCCACTACAAGACGGTCACCATCAAGCGTCTGAAGGATTGATAATGCGATCGACCTGCTTGCCGCGTTTTTGCGGGGCAAGCAGGTGCGTCTTCGGCCACGGAACACCGAAGCGAAGCAACTGAAGCCCCCGCCAATGTCCTGACCGGCGCATCCCATCCGTCACCTGATGGATTCGGACCGCGGCCGTAATCCCCCTTTCTTCGTTTGCGGTGCGCGATCCGGTCATGCTTATCTCCCGGCGCTCGCGTTGCGAGCCTGCCGCTTCACGCGCGGGCGCGGCAAGAGCGGCAATGCCGGTAAGTAGCGCATCATACGTATCTGCCTGACAGTGCTGACGTGCGAAGGCTGACAAGCGATCCAAGGAAATGAACAGTGAACGGTAGAAACGATCTGGCTTTGGATGGCCTGCCGGAAATCAGCCCAGCTACAAGCAATGTCGCGTTCGCCGCGTTACTGGCCTGTGGGATTTTCCTCACGATCGGGCTATTTGCCCCTGCGCTGCTCTTGCCCCAGATCGAGCGGGCGTTCGCCGTCGAGCACAATGCCTCCTTGCTGACCCAGTTGATCGGCGGCGTCACCTGTTTCTTTTTTGCAATCGGCTCGCCTCTCGCCGGCCTGATTATCGGCCGCGTCGGGAGCCGCGCCGTCATCCTGCCATCGGTCGTCCTCTTCACTGTTTCGGGCGTAGCGCCCATGCTGATCGATGATCTGTCGCTGATCGTCGCCACCCGAGCGGTCGTCGGGATGGCCGTCGCAGGGATCTTTACCGGCGCCCTCACTGCCATTGGCCAGTTGCCCGACAGGCAACGCCAGAGGCTTTTCGGCTATTTGTCGGTGACGAGCGGGATCGCGGCGCTGGTCCTGTTCCCGACGGTCGCCGAACTCGCAAAATTCGGATGGCGCATGGGTTTCACGGTGTATTTGATCGGCATAGCCGTGCTCCCCATCCTGATCGCCATACCGGCCAGCCTGGGCAGATCAACGCATGCGACCGTGGCGAATGTTGGCAGGGCGCCGGAGCCATTTCTCAACAGGTCGCTTGTGGGCCTCTTGATTATTGCGGCCCTTGCCGGGATCTCCATATTTATCGGCGGTCTTTTTGCGCCGCTGTATCTCGCTTCAAGCCTTGGCGTTACGGACACACGTCTGCTGGCGGTTCCCAGTACACTGGGGTCGGTCGCCTCGCCGATCGCGGCGGCCTTTTACGGCGTTGTTTATCGCCGCGTCGGTTCCGACGCGACTATGATTTTGGCGTTGGGAGGCCTTGCTGTCGCATTCGCACTCGCCGGAGCAGCAGACGGCCTGATCCTGTTTTCCATTGCGATGATGGTGAGTGGTTTCATGTTCGGTCTGTTGACGCCCCACGTCAATGCCGTGGCGCTCGCCCATAGTTCGCCCGTTCATGCCTCCTCCGTTATCGGCCTGGCGAATGGCGTCCTGTTCGGCTCGCAACTATTGGCGCCCTTTTTCGTCAGCGCCGTTCAAATGGTGGCCGCGCCCGCCGGCGTCTTCATCGCACTCGCGGCGACATTGGCCCTGACCGGCCTCGCTCTGGGTGGGCACAGCCGCCTCCACAGGCGAAGCGTCCCATCTTCAGCGTCGTGAAGATTTATCTTTCGCGTGTCATATATTTTCGGACGTTATTGAGAGGTTTGGCACATGGCCGATGACACACCGCCGCCGGGTTTCACCTATTCTCCCTCGCCCAGTGCCTATGTCGATCACATGGGAAAGCTTTACACCCGCCGCAGCACCACGGCCGAGGGCGTCGAAATAGTGTCGAGCGCCATCAGGGTCAAGGAACATCACGTCAACAGCTGGGGCCTGGCGCACGGGTCATTCATGGCCGGCATGGCGGAAATCGGATGCGCCGGGCCTGGCTACGAAGAGGGCGGTCCGCCCGTCGTGGCGATAGAGCTATCCACCCAGTTCATCGCCGCGCCCAAGCTGAATGAATGGCTGGTGGTGCATGGCCAGTTGACCAAGCGCACGCGCTCGCTCGTCTTCACGCGATGCCAGGCGGAGTCGGACGGAAAGCTGGTCTTTACCGCTACATCCGTGCAGAAGATCGTCGGCGCGTGAACGACACACGGCCCGGCTGCCAAATTTCCGAAGATGATTTTTGAACGTCTAGGCAACGGGTGAAGCTGTTTTGACTGTGCGTTGATCGCAATGCAGTCGAGCGGGCATCGCCGAGCATGCATCTTGGCGATGGCCGAAACGCACGATGCCCCCGAATGTGATTCGGGGGCATCCATCGTTCATTTTTCGAGAAGTTTCAGGCCTTCTCAAGCTCGCCGTCGGCCTTTGCGACGTCGCCGAACATCTGGAGGATGTCGCCGGACGTGACGGGGCGAGGTTCGACGCCGGGAGCAAGCGGCGCCGGACCACCGAAGGACTGCGGCGTCACATCGACATTCGCAGCCATTGCCCGCAGCGCGCCCACCGTGCAATTCTCGCGACCGCCCAGCTTGCCGAAGGCGTCATAGTCGAAGAAGCGCAATGCGTTTTCATGCGTGATCTTGTCGATCTGGCTGTCCGGCAGATGCTTGATCGTCTCATACAGCCGCTCGGGCGCTTCCGGCCAGAGGCAATCGGAATGCGGATAGTCGCACTCGTAAGAAATATTGTTCTCACCGATCCAGTCGACATTATGCAGGCCGAATTCGTCGTCGATGAAGCAGGTCATGAAGTGCTTGCGGAACAGCTCGCTCGGCTTCATGCCGCCAAAGCTGGAATGCGTCCACGCACCATGCTGCTGGAAGGTGAAGTCGGCACGCTCCAGGAAGTAGGGGATCCAGCCGATCCCGCCCTCCGACAGGCAGACCTTGAGATTATAGTCGCGGATCGCCTTCAGGTTCAGCCAGTCGGCGGCGGAGTTCGCGATCGCGATCGGCATGGTCACGATCCAGGCCTCGATCGGCGATTCATCGGATGCGTGCGGCGCGGGGGAGCCGCTGCCGATATGATTGCTGATGACGACATTATTGTCCGCCAGCGCCTTCCACATCGGATTGTAGACTGCGTTGTGAATGCTGGGCAGGCCGTGATAGGTCGGGTTGTCGCACATGCTGATAGTGCGCGCGCCCTTCTTCGCGGTGCGCTCGATTTCCTTCGCCGCTTCCTCGGGGTTCCAGAAAGGCACGATCGCGCACGGAATGTTGCGGCCCGGATGCGCGCCGCACCATTCGTCGATATGCCAGTCATTATAGGCCTGCAGCATGCGCAGGCCCTCGGCCGGATCGGCGAACTGCATGAAGCGGCTGCCGTCGAAGCCCACGACTGAAGGGAAGTTGATCGACGACAAAATGCCGTTGACGTTCATGTCATCGATGCGATGGTCGATATTATAGGCGCCACCGCGCATCTGCTCGAGAGCGGCAGGTTCGCAGCCATATTCTTCCTTGGGACGACCGACGACGGCGTTAAGGCCAATCGCCCCGGCGCGCTTGCCGTCGAAAATCCAGAAGTCCGCGCCATTGGCGTCCTTGCTCATCCGCGGCGCCCGCGCCTGCCATTCGGACGGCAGGTGGTTCTTAAACAGGTCGCCCGGCTCGACGATATGATCGTCGACGCTCACCATCACCATGTCTTCAAGTTTCATAGCACGACTCCTTTCGCATCTCTCAAAACTTACAATATGTAAGTGAATGGAGGCTTGCAAGCGATTTCGCGGTATTGAGCGGGTTCAATCCGCGACATGGGCGTTGGCTTTTCCGAAAGGATCGTCATCACCGGATCCGCTGGGTCCGATCTCTTCGACGTCGCCTCTGGCGTTACGGCCGGGCAGAAAGGCCGGTCAGACTTCGATGAGGACCGCGCCACCCTGGCCGCCGCCCGCGCACATCGCGGCTACGCCAAGACCGCCTCCGCGCCGCTTCAGATCATGGATCAGGGTCGTCAGCATACGGCCGCCCGACGCGGCAATCGGGTGACCGATGGAGCAGCCGCTGCCGGATATGTTCACGATGTCCTCGGATATGCCCAGCATGCGGCAGGCAGCCAACGGGACGGCGGCGAAGGCCTCGTTTATTTCCCAAAGGGCGATGTCGCTCGTGGAGCGTCCCGTGCGTTCGAGAAGCTTTTGGATCGTCGTCACCGCAGCCAGGCCGAAATCAATGGGTTTGCCGCCCTTGGCGGTCCAGCCGAGAATCCTGGCGATGGGAGAGAGACCCTCGCCCCTGGCGAAGTCGGCGCTGCTGACGGTCAGAGCGGCAGCCCCGTCGTTCACGCCGCTGGCATTGCCCGCGGTGATCGAAAAGCCCTCAATCTCCGGGTGCAGCACTTTCAGCGTCGCCAGCTTCTCCGCCGTGCTGTCGCGCCGCGGATGCTCGTCGACCTCGAAAGTCTTGTAGGTGCCGCCCATTTGCAGGGCCTGGATCGGGACGATCTCGTCCCGGAAGTTCCCTGCGTCGATGGCCGCTATGGCCCGCTGGTGCGAACGCAAGGCCCACGCATCCATTTCCTCGCGGCTCAAATTGGCCGCCTTGGCCGTGTTCCAGCCGACGGAGATCGACATGTCCTGGTTCGGCGCTTCTTCCGAATCGGGGTGGGTCGGCGGCATCCAATCCTGTTCCACTTCCTCGGTTCCAGGTATGCGACGGCTCATTACGGGGCCGGTGGAAATCGATTGAACGCCGCCCGCCACGATCAGCCGCTCCATGCCCGAGAGAACCTGCCCGGCCGCGAAACCCACCGCGGTCAGGCCGCCGGCGCAGTGACGGTTGAGCGCCACGCCGCCAGCCTGAAACAAACCCAGCTCCACCGCGGCATAGCGCGCCAGTGCGCCACCGCCATAGAGGGATTCGGCGAAGATCACGTCATCCAGAAGGGAAGGGTCGATGCCTGCGCGGTCGATCGAGGCTTTGAGGATCGTCGAGGCGAGTGCCTCTCCGCTGGTATTGGCGAGCGAACCCTTGCGCGCGGTGGCAATCGCGGTGCGGGCGGCGCTGAGGATGACGGCTGACGACATGAAGGCCTCACTATATCGGGGAAAATCGAGGGAAGATGAAATGGCGCCATTTGCCACCGGGGATCGTGCGCAGGCTTGCGCGCGCACGTGGCGGAGAAATGCCGCTGTCTGTCAGCCTGTCGCCTCCAGTGCGGCGTCGGCATCGAACTGAGCCAGAAAAGAGTGAGGATAGGGCGCATCGATCCTGGACACCGCGTCCAGCCGCGTGCGCTCCTCAACCGTGAGAACAAGATCCGAAGCCTCCAGATTCTGCGTCATCTGGTCTTCGTTGGAGAAGCCGATGATGACGGTGGAAACCGCGGGCGCGTCGGCCAGCCACGCAAGGGCCACCGCGGCCGGGGGCACGCCGCGATCGTCGGCGATCTGCCGCACGATATCGACGATGTCGTAACCACGTTCCTCATCGAAGGAGACGACCTTGAGGGCGCTGACGCGGCCGTTGCCGCCGGTCGGATCCGTTCGGCTATATTTGCCCGACAGGAAACCGCCGGCCAGCGGGCTCCACACCATCGTGCCGATACCGGCATCCAGCGCGAAGGGCACATAGTCATGCTCAAGCTCACGGCCGAGCAGGGAATAATACATCTGCCCGGCGACAAACGGTGCCCACCCGTTCGCCTTTTGAAGCGTGACCGCCTTCGCCGCGAGCCAGGCCGGCCAATTGGAAAAGCCGATATAGCGGACCTTGCCTGCTTGAACGGCGCGGTCCAGCGCCGACAGCGTCTCTTCAAGCGGCGTCAGCGGATCAGTGCGATGACAGAGCAACAGATCGACATGATCGGTGCCCAGCCGCTCAAGGCTTGCATCCAGTGACTGGCTGATGTGGCGGGCCGACAATCCGACGTCGTCCAGCCGTCCGCTCATCCGCATGCCGACTTTGGTGACGACGACGGCCTCGTTCCGGCGTTTGCCCAGTGCCGCCCCGAGAATGCGTTCGGACTCGCCGCCGTGATAGACATTCGCCGTGTCGAACAGGTTGACTCCGACATCCAGCGCCTTGTGGATGAGGCGGTCCGATTCCGAAGAGTCGAGCCGGGCTAGGGCGGCGGCCATGCCCGACCCCATCGTCATCGTGCCAAAGGCCATGCGCGACACGATCAGGCCGCTGTTTCCCAAACGCGCATAACGCACCGACTTTTCTCCCATAGCGAACTTATGCGGCTGACTTAGCTATTGCCGGTCGCTTTTTCAGCACCAATGGCATCAGCCATATGATATCATGCGGAGGCCGATGGGGGGCACCATGCCTGGTTCATCCGCTCGCGATAGGCGGGATTGACGACTTCCGCCAGGATATCGAGTTTGTCGGGGCTGGGCTTCCAGCCAAGTTCGCGCCGGGCGCGCGGCGAACGGGAGCGGCTGCACACCCCGAATGCGATCAATGCCGTGAACTTGTCCCAAATCTCGATGGCCTCCGACAAGGAGACGCTGCGGGTCGGAACACCGAGATGGCGACCGATCGCTTCGGCCATGGATCGATAATTCTCTTCGCCGGACACGCAATGGTAGAGCGCGCCACTTACGCCTTTCTCCAGCGCCAGCATGAACAGGTCGGCCAGATCCTCGACATGGACGTTGGAGTAGAGGTTCAACCCGGCGCCGAGATAACAGACCGCGCCGGTCCTCGCGACGGAGCTGTAGAGATGCTCGATCGTGCGGCATCCGCCATTGCCCCACATGAGGGGCGGCCGCACGACCATGGCCCGCACGCCCCGCTCCGCGAAGCCGCGAACCATCAACTCGGTGTCGAGACGTGCGCCGATATATTTGGACGGCACGAACGGATCGTCTTCGGCGAAACTGTCCTCGCTCCAGTCGCCATCGGTCCTTTGCGAGATCAGGCCGGTGCCGGAGGTGAAGATGAAGGTCTTGCCGGTCCCCTCCATCCGGGAGAGAACCGCGTTTGCAGCAGCAAATTCCTCTTCCAGCATGAGCTGGGCGATGAAGATGACGGCATCGACGCGGTCGATCAGGGGCACAATAGACGAAAGGTCGATCAGGTCGCCCGACGCCGGCTCTATGCCTGCGGCGCGCAGCTTCGCCGCGCTGGACACGCTACGGGCGATACCCAGGACTTCATGCCCGCGCGCCCTGGCCGCCGCGGCGACATGGCTGCCTAGATATCCGGTGGCGCCGCAAACAAGCAGTTTCATCGTCATGCCTTAAGCTGTCACTTGCGCAATCGGGCCGAGGTTTGCACCAGCGCCCATCATGCGATCCAAGTCGTTAGCGGTAGAGTTTCACGGTGACGCCCGCCGTCCTAAACGGATTTGCGGTCGTGCGATGGCTCACTGGCGCGATACTGCGCCACATGTCGGGTCGAACGCCATGGGCGTCCCGGCAGTATCAGATGGGCGATGAAGCGCGCTTCGTCTGACATCGTTCTTGAGTCTTGGCCGGGGTGCGGCGCCGATGATCAGGGCGGTCGCGCACGGTCGCGCGGATTTGCACCTGCCCGTCATGTCATCGACTATGTGATCATGTGACGGCGCGCAGGCCGTTTTGGCGCTGAGCATGTATGGAGGGGGCCGGCGAGCGGATCGCACGGCGCGTCAGCGCCTCGTCCCTTCTCGCAGGCTTCAGGAGATCGCAGATTTGAGACGCGCGGCAATTGTTTCCCCCTTGCGAACGGCCGTCGGCGGCTTTGGCGGCGCGTTGCGGGCGCTCAAGATGGAGGATCTGGGCACCATCATTATCAAGGCGCTGGTGGAGCGGACCGGCATCGATCCCGAGCGGATCGATGACGTGATATTCGGTCATGCCTATGGCAGTGGCGAGGCGCCCGCTCTGGGCCGCTGGTGCGCCCTTAATGCCGGCTTGCCGATCAGCGTCGCCGGGATGGAGATGGAGCGACGCTGCGGCAGTGGAATGATGGCCATCTCCACGGCCGCGATGATGGTTCAGACGGGCGCGGCCGACGTCGTCATCGCCGGCGGTGCGGAGTCGATGAGCAATTGCGAATTCTATTCGACGACGCAGCGCTGGGGCTCTCGGCTGGGTAGTGTCACGTTGCATGACCGGCTGGAGCGCGGGCGCGTCCGCTCCCAGCCGGAATGGCGCTTCGGCGTGATCCAGAGCATGATGGAAACGGCGGACAATCTGGCGGCGGATTATGGCATCAGTCGCGAGGAGGCGGATGCCTATGCCCTGCGGAGCCAGCAGCGCGCCGCCGCTGCCTGGGCCAGCGGCGCGTTCGCGAACGAACTCGTCCCGGTGCCCGTGCCGCAGCGTAAGGGCGATCCGATCCTTTTTGACCGCGACGAAGGCATCCGAGCCGATTCCAGCATGGAAGGCCTGGCAAAACTGCGTCCGGTCCATGTCGGCGGGGTTACGACAGCGGGCAACAGCAGCCAGCAAAACGACGCAGCTTCCGCTTGCCTGGTCGTCGCGGAGGACCTGCTGGATGAGTTGCAACTCGTGCCGAGCGCCTTTTTCGTCAACTGGGCGGTCGCCGGATGCGAGCCTTCGCGGATGGGTATCGGTCCGGTCCCAGCGACGGAGAAGCTATTCCGCAAAACAGGCTTGTCGTTGGACCAGATGGATATCGTCGAAATCAACGAAGCCTTCGCCGCCCAGGTTCTCGCCGTCCTGCGCGCCTGGCAATGGCGGGACGACGACAGGCTGAACGTCAATGGCGGCGGCATATCCCTGGGCCATCCTATCGGCGCGACGGGGGGACGGATATTGGCCACGATGCTGAACGAACTGGATCGCCGCAAAGGCCGCTATGCGTTGCAAACCATGTGCATCGGCGGCGGCCAGGGTATCGCCGCGTTGTTCGAGCGCCCCTGAGTCTCGGTCCCGGCGGGCGCGGCGTGATCAGCTATTTGCCGGTATAGATCGGGGCCCGCTTTTCAACCGCGGCCGCGACGGCTTCATACTGGTCATCGGTCTGCTGCACGATGGCCTGCATCGCGGCCGCCATCTCCAGCGCGGAGGGGAGGTCCAGTTTGGCGGATTCGCGCAGCAGGCGCGTGTTCAGCCGGATAGAGTGCGCGGGATGGCAGGTAATCCGGGCGGCCAGCGCGCGTGCTTCTTCGATCAGATTTTCGTGGGCCACGACGCGGAGAACCAGTCCTAGCTCGAGCGCCAGATGGGCGTCGATCGTCTCGCCGGTCAGAGTCAGTTCCGCAGCGCGCTGCCGGCCGATCGCGCGGGTGAGAAACCATGCGCCGCCCGCAGCAGAGGTTAGGCCCAGCTTGATGAAGCTCTCCGCGAACTTCGCCTTTTCCGACGCGATGCGCAGGGTGCACATGGTCGCGAAGTCCATGCCTGCGCCCATGGCAGCGCCATTCACCGCAGCGATGATAGGTACTTCCAGATCATGGATCGCCCGGGCGATCGTCTGAACGCCCGTCAGGTAAGTGCGTCTAATCTCCGCCGCGTTGCCAGAAAAATGGCTCGTCCGCGCGTACATTCCCTTCAGATTGCCACCAGCGCAAAATACACTTCCTGCAGCCGTCAGGATGGCGCATTTGATCCCGATGTCGGCATTGATATCGCTGCATGCAGCGACGATCTGACGCGCCAGGGCAGGGCTCAGCGCGTTGCGGGTCTTGGGATCGTCGATCGTCAGGATGGCAAGAGGCCCATCCCTTTCGACCTGCAGTACAACCGGATCTTGATTTAGAGGTGACGTCATGTTTGTCCTAAGGTCATAAGCTTTTCGCAGGATTTCGCTGCTTTTGGCGAGGGAGACAGATCGTGCCAAAACAGCTTTGACACTGAGTGTTTAGAGCCATGGCGACGTTTCCTATTCTGGAAGGCTGCCCGCCTAAGCCTGCCTCAAGATCGCCTATGGTGTCGACATCCGACAATGCCCTCCGTTCCGTCTCATTGTATGCTCTTACGAATGAACATTACGTATATTCCCCGCGAGCTGCGAGCTTCGTCCACTGGAGAAAACATCCTTCACTGAATTCATCAAGGATGTGCGCCTTCCGACCAAAAGCACTTTGGCAATTGCTAAAAGACCCTATCGAGGGTGCATTTCGACACTGCGCGCGTAACCCGCTGGATATTAAATCCGCCGAATAATGAACCGCCCGAGATTGCCGGAGGCCCTAACTCCTGAGAGGAAGGGTCTACGATGAGCAAGACGACGAACAAATTTGCCCCTGAGGTTCGTGAGCGGGCAGTCCGCATTGTTCTGGAGCACGAGAGTGAGCATCATCCCGCTGGGCAGCGATCACATCCATAGCGACCATGATCGGCTGCTCGGGGCACACGCTGTTGGAGTGGGTGAAGAAGGCCGAGGTAAACAGCGGCAAGCGTGCCGGCGTTTCGACCGAGTTGGCCGACCGTTTGAAGGCACTGGAGCGCGAGCACCGCGAGCTTCGCCAGGCCAACGAGATCCTGCGCAAGGCATCTGCATACCGGCGGGGCCCCTGGCGGTCCTTTGAAGCCGTTGAATACGCCACGCTTGAATGGGTGGACTGGTTCAACAACCGGCGACTGCTCGCGCCCATCGGCAACATCCCGCCCGCCGAAGCGGAGGAACGATACTACGCCATGCTGGACGACACACCCACGGCCGCATAATTTAAGCCAAATGGCCTCGGCATCCACCGCATCAGTTATCCATGGCGGCATCAATATGTTCGCCGTTCGCGTGGGCATAGCGCGCAACCATAGCCAGGGTTTGATGCCCGCTCACCTTCTGGACTGTAGAAAGGTCCACGCCTGCCTGCACCAGATGCGTAATAGCTGTATGGCGGAACGTATGACGCAAAACCTCATCGGGGTTCAGGCCAGCCGACTTGACGATCCGCCGGTGTGCCTTCCGTATGGTCATCACCCTACCTGATTTGCTGGCACTGTTTGGGAACAGCCATTCGGGATCATCGGGCAAGCCGTCCAGATGTCAATATGGCCAACCCCCGCAAACCCTGCTCAGGCTGGCGAGAGCAGCCTAGGGCGTAAACCCATAAATGACGCGTTCGAGGCGTCAAAATGGCGAACATATCGGGCCGAAATGCGCGCCGCGAAGGTTATACACCTTTGCAAGCGCATTTCGGTTCGAGATGGAAGCCAT
>Ga0163161_10001689_pt1 | contig 16205 bp, 1 predicted proteins | sample S45metaG_FD_129847 | JGI IMG/M metagenome (GOLD analysis project Ga0163161, IMG submission 129847) | Switchgrass rhizosphere microbial communities from Kellogg Biological Station, Michigan, USA - S4-5 metaG | ecosystem: Host-associated > Plants > Roots > Rhizosphere > Soil | place: USA: Michigan... | reverse complement strand
CCTGTAGGAAGTTCGTCGCCGTTGCTTCCCTGGCCTTGCCACTCATTAGTATAATTCCCTTTAGTATATACTTCCTGTCCGTAACGGTTAAAGATAGCCAGTTTTCTTACTCCCATGTATTGAAGGTCGAAACTATCATTTTTACCATCACCGTTAGGCGATATACCTTTTTGTATAGTACAGCCTATACCGTCTACAGTATAAGATCTTGTAGTCTCACATCCGTTTACATTTACTGTAAGGAATAGTTCCATTGGGAAAGTGTCAGTCTCAGGCGTACTATTTACGTAGTCAGATACATTAAATGTAAATGTATCAGTACCTACAGGAGTACCTGAAGCTGTTTTCCAAACAAAAGTAAGAGAAGTGTCGTTGTCGTCAAAGCTTCCGTTTTCAGGAGCAGCAGTAATAACAAACGCAGTTCCCTGACAGTCGCCTTCAAATCCAAAGGCAAGTTCGCTTCCTATTGTAAATGTATACGGGAAACTATCGCCACTGATACAGTTTGCAGCATCACCCGCATAAGTATAGGTAACTGTATGCACACCAGGCTGGCTTGCAGCCACATTAACCATACCCGTAACAGGATCAATAACGAGTCCGTTAGTACCTGTAAATGTACCACCTGTCGCAAAGCCGGCAGCTAAGTTAGGTGAAGCATCAGCCGCACCATAGCAGAAGCTGTTGTCATAATCAAAATCAATAACAGGATCAACCTGCTGCGTGATAACGATAGTTACAGTATTTGTACCTGCTTCAAAACAATCAGCAGCACTCTCATCAACTGTATATGTTACAGCATAAGAACCGGCTGTACTTGCGGCCACATTGATTTCACCAGTAACAGGATCTATTATAAGACCTGCATTATCGGCATTAAATGTACCACCTGCCCTGAATCCTGCTGCAAGAGCCGGAGACTGGTTGGCAGCGACAGAACATACCGGAGTGGTGTAGCTGAATCCTGTTTCGGCAACAGCTAGCGGCGTGATAGTAATATCAACACTTGTAGAACCACCAGGGTTACAGTTAGCCGGGTTAGGATTTATTGTATATGTAACAGTGTGTAATCCCGGCGTACTTGCACCCGGATTGATCTCTCCTGTAACAGGGTTTATTATTAAACCTGAATCTGAAGAATAGGTACCCCCAGTAGTGAACTCTGTTGCAGGAACAGCAACAAGGTTGTCGCCTGCAATACAAACACTGGTTACAGCATAACTAAATCCTGTAGAAGGAGCGTTAGAAGGGTTTATGGTAACATCAATTTTAGTTCTGTCACCTTCACAACCCGAAGCAGATACCTGGCTTACATAGTATGACCTCGTTACAGGTGTTGTAGTACCTGCAGGCAGCGTTGTATCTGGAGTGATAGCCGTTGTAGAAGCTGTTCCTCCGGTTGCAACATCGTACCAGTTTAGCGTATTGCCAACCTGTACCGTAGCTGTTAACGGATTAACAACAGCATCCTGGCAGTACGTATATGCCGTAGTAGCTGCAGGAGCATCAGGAATAACATTTACTGTTACTTCGATAGCAGCTCTTGGGCTGACACATCCGTCAGGAGATGTTTGAGACACATAATATGTCGTTGTGCCTAAAGCTGACGTACTAGGAGTAGGGGCATCTGTAAGGGCAGTTCCTCCGGTTGCAACGTCATACCAGTTAAGCGTGTTGCCGGTTAAAGCAGTAGCTGTAAGTGCCGTTGCAGTGGTATTGATACAGTAATTAACAGGAGTTGCTACTACAGGAGCAGGAACGTCACCGTCGTCAAAAACAACAGTAAACTCGCTGCTGCAGTATTGTGTAGTCCAATGGTATTTATAAGTACCTCCCACTGTAAATCCTGTAATTGTTGTGTTAGGATTTGTAAAGTCTGTAACTACAGTTTCGCCCGGGTTAGAAGGATCTTCACTCCACTCGCCAGAACCGGCAGCAGTAACAGTTAATACATTATTTACACAGTCAAGGTTTTCAGGACCGTATGATATAACGGCGTTGTTTGCAGTAAACTGGATTCCGTCAAGGAAGTTACCAATACTTCCGTCGCCATTACATTGAGACGCCGACTGGAAGATAAAGCGCGTTACAGGCTGTGTAGATGTATAAGTACCAGTGTACTCAATCCATCCGTTTATGCCTGTAGTGGCTGTTGTAACTACAGTATACTGGCTCACTGGCTGATCAGGAGATCCTGCAAGAAGCTGGCAGCTATCTGTACAGCTTCTTCCCATGTGGGCAAACTTGTACGTAAATGTTGTAGCATTTGGCGTAGCGTAATCCTGGTAAAGACCCGCAACTACGTTAGCATTAAGCTCAACAAACTGTCCTCCGTCATACGCCGGTTTGTTCTCCATATTTACAGGAGGCCAGAACTCAATGATACCATCAGGTGCTGTAGTTCTCCATCCTTGTACCGTGTTATGATGTATCATAGCAGGGAATGGTGATGGAGGTGTTACTACAGGGAATGGTGTAGGCTGTTCAAAATTATAGTTAATTGTTGTTACAGCACAGTCAGATGTACCTCCACTTTGTAAAGGATCCGGTGTATTAACACATACTTTGAACGATGTATTAAGATTAGGAGCAGCGTTGTTTATGTACAGCCTTACTTTATACGTGTTTCCAGGTGTAAGGTTTCTTGCTGCCAATACATTTATTGAGCTGCACTCTAATTGCAGTAATACGTCGCATTGTGTACCTTCATAAAGTGCAATTACTACAGGCTGAGGAGTACCTACAACCGGTACAAATTGAGAAAGCTCAATGTTTGCCCTGTCTGAAGTTGCTACAAATTCAAACCATATATCGGCACCGTTTGTTCCTCCGCAGGCAAATGGCTGTGGCGATGGCGTTGCTCCCAGGTAAGAAGTAATGGCAAAATCTGCACACTCTTCTCCAATAGGGTTAACTGTTAATGTATAAGCGCCGGAACATTCGTCGTTTGCTATAGCAGTTGTAAAGGCAAATGGCCCTGTCCATTTACTCTTGTCTGTAGGGTTACAAACAGAACGTACATAATATACGTAGCTTGTAGACGGCTCAAGTTCAGGAGTAGTGTAAGGGAAAGGTTTAGAACCCGCAGAAATACCTTGTGTATCAGCTGTTGGAGAAGGCTGTCCTGCCGGAGCAACATAAACTTCCCATGCTGCTGCTGTACCTGCCTCATTCCAGTTGAACGTAGCGCCAGACTGCGTTATGTCGCTAACTGATTGTGCAGTAGGCCTTGGACAGGTAATAACAGAAAAATCTACGTTATCGATAGCAGCAGGTGCCTGATTTCCTGTAAAGGCGTTATTAACCCACTCGAAAACAATACGCTGGTTAGTTCCCGCAAAAGCTGTAGGGTCCAGTATAGTGCTCGAGTTTGTCCATGAAGATGCATTGTAAAGTGGGTTTACAATAAGCACACGATCGGCAGCTGCAGTAATCTGCGTTCCCGGTGCAGGTACAAATGTAGTTGGTACCCTCCATACCCTTACGTAGTCATTAACCTCACCCACGTTCTTATAGTTGAACGAGAAGTCTAACGGTACAGTACCCGAAGGTATAATGAAATCTTTATACGCGTGTACTACAGATCCAGATGTAATGTTGTACGCATTAGTTTCGCCTAATGTGTTACTTATGTACAATGAGTTGTTAGGGCTGTTTGATATAGCCGGGCCAACTACCCATTTGTTAACCTGGGTTCCGTTGTTGATAGTCCATCCATACGCATTACCATCAAAAGTTTGAGAGTAGTTAAGTGATGATGCCACTTGTGGCGTATTAAACTGTAACGGGCCTATCCATAAACTTGTACTTCCGGGACCACAATTAGACCTAACCCAGATATTGTAATTTGTAGAATCGGTAAGACCAGACAAAGTTACCGACGGGGTTGCTACGTTTCCTGTTGGGGCTGTAGCTGTTCCCGGAGGAGTAGGAGAAGTAGAGTAGTAGTAATCATAAGTAGGAGTAACCGATGTAGGCGGTGTCCATGTAAATGACGTTCCTGCTATACTGTTAGATGTCATCGCAAGGTTTGACGGAACCGGACAGGTAACTTTATACAAGTTGATGTTGTCTATAGCAGCTGGTGGCTGTGTTCCTGTAGCTGCGGTGTTTCTCCATTCAAATATAAGCCTTCTTGTTTGCCCCTGATGTGTAATGGCGCTAAACGTAATGTTTGCGGTTGTCCATACGCCGTTATCAGAGAAGTTACCGCCAAGCTGTGTACGTCCTGCAGCGGCAGTGATCTGTGTACCTGTTGTAGGATTAAAATCTACTGGTACGAGCCAAATCCTGAAATAGTCAACATTTGCTTCGCCAATGTTCTTCCAGTCAAACGAAAGTATAGCGTCATCTATTGCCGATGGAAAAGTTATATCCCTGTAAGCATGAACTACAGATGCAGCAGTAATAGTATATCCATTACTTACACCATTATCGTTAGATATGTACAATGAGTTCGGCGCGCTTTTGCTTACTGCACTTCCTACAACCCATTTGTTTGTCTGCGTACCATTTACAAGCTGGAATCCGTGAGGCCCATTATCAAAGTTCTGAACATAGTCCATAGGAGCAGGTACCTGCGGCGTAATAAATGCCAGCGGGCCTATCCAGTAACTTTTGCTTGTAGTACTACAGCTGCTTCTTACCCAGATATAATGCTGAGTAGAAGTAGGCAGGTTGTTTACCGTTACAGAGGCAGTTAGTGTACTGCCTGTACCAGCTTCAGTATTTGCAGGTGCAGTGTTTGTAGTAGATATATAATAATCATATCCCGGTGCACCAGATGTAGGAGCAGTCCATGTAAATGAAGCAGCAGACTGGCTAAGCGCAGAAAGCACTATTGCAGATGGCTGAGGACAAGGAACAACCTTTAGGTTAATGTTATCTATCGCGGCAGGAGATTGTGTTCCTGTAGCTGCACTGTTTCTCCATTCAAAAACAAGCCTTCTTGTAGTAGCACCGTAGGTAGAGGCCTGGATAATGTTTGCAGAATTTACCCATGTGGTGCTTTGCGTAGAGTTACCACCTATCTGAAGGCGTCCTGTACCGGCAGTTATTTGTGTACCTGGTGTAGGTACAAAATCTGTAGGTACCAGCCATACCCTGAAGTAATCTACAGCGCTTTCGCCATTAGATTTCCAGTCGTATGTTAACTCAAGCTGATCAAGCGTTGCAGGCATTTGAATATCCCTGTATGCCTGTACTACCGAAACTGCATTGATGTTATAGGTATTTGTTGTACCATTATCTTCAGAAATGTATAATGAATTTGCAGGGCTGTTGCTTGTTGCAGATCCTACTGCCCATTTATTAGCCTGCGTACCATTATTTAAACTCCATTCATGGTTTCCAAGATCAAAATTCTGGGTGTAATCCAATATTGCAGGAATTTGCGGAGCAACAAAATACAATGGGCCAGCCCATGTACTCTTGTCGTTAGGCCCGCAATTTGCCCTTACCCAGAAATAGTTTGAGCTTGATGGCGTTACAGCAACGTTAGTAGTTGTTGTTCCGGCAGTTCCTGTAGGAGCAGTTGTTCCTGTAGGCGCTGTTTGAGTTGAGCTTACATAATATTCATATCCTGAGGCAGGAATCTGTACAGGAGCTGTCCAGTTTATGGTTGCCTGCGTAGGGGTCAGTCCATTTGCAGCCATTACCGGTGCGGTAGGAGCAGGGCAGGTAATGATAGAGAAGTTGATGTTGTCTATCGCTGCCGGTGGCTGGCTTCCTCCTGATGTATCACTTTTCCACTCAAATATAAGCCTCATGGTTGTATTTGAATAAGCCGCTGCATTTATGACGTTATTAGACGTTGTCCACGCCGCACTTGAAACAAGGTCGCCGCCAATTTTTACACCTCCTGCAGGAGCAGTAGGTAATTGCGTGCCTGCAACCGGTGTAGTAGATACAGGAACAAGGTAAACCCTTATAAAATCCCAACCTGATTCACCAATGTTTCTCCAGTCAAATGCAAGGTTAAGCTGGTTTGAATTGGCAGGAATAAAGACATCCCTAAATGCATGAACTGTGGTGTTAGACGTTGTGCTATAGGTATTGTTAAGGCCATTATCGTTACTTATATATAACGAGCGCGTGCCGCCATTGCTGGCTGCAGTGCCTACCACCCATTTGTTAGTAAGGTTACCGTTACTAAGTGTCCATCCGTGGGGAGTTGTCTCCCAATCCTGTGTATAGTTCAGGATTGCCGGAATCTGGGTAGTCGTAAACTGGAATGGCCCTGACCAGATACTGAATGTTCCGTCACCGCAATTGGCTCTTACATAATACTCGTAGGCGCTTGAAGATGTAAAAGGAACGCCTGCAGCTGTTTGGGTAACTGTAATTGTATTTTGCGTTACATTCTGGCCGGCCGTAAGTGGTAAGCCAGCTCCCGTGTTCTGTACATATACCTGCCACGAAGCAGCGGTGCCCGCCGCCCATGTAAGATCGGCAGATGTTGCCGTTGCGTTGTTAGCAGCTAAGGCTGTTGGCGCAGCACACGATACTTTTTGTATTGTAAGTGTATATGGTGTAGTTTGTGCAGATGTAGTAGAAGATACTACTATATAGATAGTATTGTTTGCCGTTACGGCAAGCGATGCTATATCAATAGTAGGGGTTCCTGTACCACCTGCAATACATGCCGCACCTATGTTAGCACAGCTGCTGTAAACAAACATACCTGCCCCGGTACCTGTACCGGAAAGGTTAATGTTAATGTTTTCGTTTGCAGTAGGTGTATAAGAATATACAACATCGTTACCTGAAAGGTAGTTACCTGTAGCATTACAACCCGTACCGGCAGCACCTTCATAATTGTCGGCAAAGTTTGAGGTATTGTTTGTTGTAGTATAAGGCGGTGGTGTAACAACTATAGGATTACTACAATTTTCACCAAGGGCGGCAGTGTTAAAAAACACAGGCCCTATCAGTTCGCTCGTTCCACCGTCGCTACATATAGCCCTAATATAGGCTTTGTAGGCTGTCGCCGGATCTAACCCTGTTGTAATAGTATAAGGAGGCTGTCCGTTATACGTTACACCTGTACCTGTAGGTGATTCATAGTCATGAACAATTTCCACGCTCCATGCAACAGCTCCACCGGTGTTTACCCAGTTTAGCGTAATACCGTTAAGTGTAGGTGTGTTAGCTGTAAGGGTTGTTGGTGCAAAACATTGCGAAACCACACTTACATCATCTACAAGCCAGCGGTCTTTAAAATCACCTTCCATAACAAAGGCAATATGAACAGAGCCTGTAATGTTAGGTAGTGTAATTACTTTTTCGTAATACTCCGTTTGCGTTGGGTTTAGCTGTGTTTCTGTCCACGTTTGCAGATCAGTGTAGGCTGCAAGGTTTGCAGGATTTGAGTCGGTAGAGATTTTAACTTTGTAAATTCCCCCCTGGTCTCCGGGAGTTGTAAGCCTTGAAAAAAAACGTAAAAGTCCGTTTGTAGGCATGTTAAAGTAAGGTGTGATCAGCCAGTCTCTTGGTGCCGGCGTACCATCTGTTACATTTTCCCTGTCAAGATACGCTGCATATTGCCCTGTATGTGCAGGTTGCAGCGTGTTTGCAGGGTTGTTTCTGGTCCATGTTACAGCAGGACCAATTTCATTCACAACTGTCCACCCGGTGGGAGCAGGGGGTGTTCCTGTTGTCCATGCTGTTTCAAATCCCTCTGGGGGGAGCTGTGCATGGGCAAAAACCGACAGTAGTGATACAAAGATCAGTAGTGTAAATTTTTTCATAAAAAATAGTTAATATTAGGTTTAAGTTTTAAAACTAATCAAAAAAACAGGTTAATGGATAATAACCCTATGCATAATTCTTGAACTTTAACTAAAAAAAACAAAAAAAATGTAAAATGTTATAATCTTAACTTTTGAAAATATTATTATAACTTTTCTTATTTATTTAATAGATAATATTCACAAATTAACTGAAGACCAAGCGGATGCATTTTATAGTAAAACGTTTTAAGTTATAGGTGTGTACGATTACCTGATTGTGCCTATTTGTTAAATATTTATGGAGGGTAAATTTGACATATAAATTGTAATGTCACTAAATATTCAATAAAAAAGAGCCGCTGTAAAGCGGCTCTTACTTATTGAATATTAGTTATAAATCTATAGAAATCTACTCTTGTCTGTTGATGTAGATCCATCCGGTGTGAGATTCTCCACTGTTACGTTCTATCATATAGAAGTACGTACCTGTAGGCAGCTCGTCACCTTTGTCTGTCTGACCAAACCACTCGTTCTTATAGTTGTTTTTAGTATAAACTTCCTGACCGTAGCGGTTAAAGATGCTTAACTTTTTAACGTTAAGAGTTGTAAGTTCAAATGAATCATTTTTACCATCACCATTAGGAGAGATACCTCTTTGTATGTCGCAGCTTGTATCTGTAACAGTGAAAGAGTCTTCGCCAATACATCCGTCAGGAGTTGTTACAGTAACAGCGTACTCGCCGGCTACCGGAGCAGCAATTGAGCGTGTTGTAGCTGTAAATCCATTAGGACCCGTCCATGCATACGTTGCTGAATCTATGTTGAATGAACCATTGTCATCAATAACATTAAGCATATATGTATTGTCTTCACATCCTTCAGTAAACAGAAGTGCGATAGCATTAGGATCCTGGGTTATTTCTACACTTTCTGTATGAGTACAGTTATTTACTGTAACAGTAAGCGTATAAGTTCCAAATCCTGTTCCTGTAATACTGTCGTCTCCCGCTACAGGCGCACCGTCAAGTGTCCATGCATACGTTGCAGCAGCAGTATCAAAGTTAGCACCGGCTACGCTGATAGTTACATTAGCAGCAGAACAAGTTACATATGGGCCTCCAAGGGTAAATGCAGGCGTTGGTGTAATTGTTACTGTAAATGCTTCTTCATCTGTACAGTTTGGTGTAGTATTAGTTTGAGCAAACACAAATATTTGTTGTGAAGTTGTTATAACATCACCTTCAGATAATTGTGTGCCTGTACCACCTTGTCCTGTATAGTAACCGCTGCCGGCAGCAAGTGCAGGAAGCACATAGCTGTCGCAAGCTTCTATTGTACCAGGAGTAACCGCTACCGGAGTAGGGTTAACTGTTACAACAAAACTAAGCTCTGATGAACAAGTAACCGTTCCTGACACAGACTCCGCATACACAAATATTGTTTGTGTAGTAGAGATAACATCGCCTGCACTTAACGCAGTACCGGTTCCACCAGCAGCAGTAAAGTAATTACCAGTTGTTAGGGTAGGTAATACATAACTGTCACATACTATCTGGTCTCCAGGAGTTACAACTGTAGGAGCGTCGATAATAGTTACTGTAAATGTATTTTCAGCAGTACAGTTTGGTGTAGTTCCGCTTGAAGCGATCACACGTATCGTTGTAATTCCTACTTCTTCTATTGCAGTCCCTGCAGGGATTTCAACATCATTTGCATCTGCATAAATGTTGTTTGCACTAAGGGTAGGTAATGTATACGAACCACATTCAGTTACATCTGCCGGAGCATCTGCAACAGGTATAGGTGTAACGGTTACGTTTACAGTTGCAGTTGTAGAACATCCTGTCCTGTCAAGCGTAACAACATATTCACCTGCTTCTGTAACAGTAAGAGATGAAGATGTCTCGGTTGTAAGTACAACTCCGTCTTTTGTCCATATATAAGTAACGGGAGTTGCATCAGTATCCGTAATAACTACATCTATAGTGTCAGATGTTCCAAAGCAAATAGAGAAGTCAGCGTCAATTGTAAACTGTGGTGTACGGTCTTCAACAATAAGGTCAAAAGATTTTATACCCACACATGATGTTGGGGTGTAAACCGTTCTTATCCATAATGTTTGTGTACCCGCAACAGTATTTGTAAATGCTGCATAATCTGCAGGATCTATTGCGTTTGTTCCGGCTTCTGCGTCAGCCTGAGAAGGGTGAACAGTAGAAACAAAGTCAGATGGAGTTGTAGTTCCTGCATTAATGATATCCACATTTGGAGTGATATCAAAAGTACTAAAACCACTAGCGTCACATACAATCATATCTACAGGGTCGCCTGTTAGTGAGTTTACAAGAGGATAGAATTCTACCCTGATGCTTCCTTCAAAAGAACAATCAATGTTAGGGAAAGAAGCTTCTACACCATAGTTACCTGTTTCCGTAGCCTCATAAGTAGAGCCTGTAGCGTCCGGGATAAGAACACCGTCTTTGTACCATGTAAAGACATAGTCACCTCCTGTAAGCTGCGTATCTATTACTTTGCTTTCTGTATCACAAATAGCAGTTCCGTTATCTACAAGAAGGTCAAGACCTAAGTCGAGAGATCCTATGTTGAAACTACCACCTCCTAAGAATACTGCAGAGTTAAACGATGAATCCTGGTAATCTGCAATAACAAGCTTAATGTGGTACGTTTGACCAGGAATAACTATAGCAGAAGCCGTAAGTGCTTTCGTCTGGCCGTTAAAGTTAATGGCAGACGCCATTGGATCGCCGGCATTGTATTGTCCAAAATATTGAACATTCGCAGAAGCACATCCAGTATTGTATAATGAATTCCTGATGTTTGTAACACTTACAGGTATTGTAGTGTTAGGCAGCACTGCAAGATTTTCTGTAGTACCGTCTGGAGCTGTAAGTATAAATGCAAATGCATCTGAATAGTTACATTGGAAAGTACCGTATTCTGCCGAAGCAAATAAGAAATCAAATTCAAACTTGTTGATCAGCGGAACGAAGTCAAACTCCAGTTTCGTAGCGTTAAACGTGTCAGATATCTGCGCAGGATCATTAGCAACAATGATGTCCTCAAGATCTGCATCACCTGGCCATGCCGGTGTAGTGTTACTTCCGGCCGTGTTGCCTATGTAAGGGCCTTCTGCAACAACAGCGTCATTTGTGGCAAGGATAACACCGTAGCTGAATGGGAATCCGTTAGCGCCACCTGCATAATCAAAGTATCCTAAACTTGGCACTCCGCCAAAGTTAGCCTGAGAAGAAGATGTAATGTTAGTTATACTCGCACATGGAGTATTGAAAAGTACTTCTGTAACAAGCTGTTCTGTTGTATATGTCGTAACATCTACATTGATAGGTGTGTTAGGTATCCTTACACACACATCAAACGAAGTAGTCTGGTTTGGTGTAGTAGTGCTTGTGTAAACCCTTAATTTATAGTTTGTACCTATAACAAGATTATTAGCAACACTACTGGCGGCTGTGGTACACGCAACCTGTGTTAACGAACCGCAATCTCCTGTGTAAAGAGCATGGTAAAGCCCTGTTGAGCTTCCTGCAATGTTATTTAAAGAGATAAGGTGTGTAGTAGCTGTTGCTGTAAATTCAAACCAAACATCATCATCTGCACCAGTAGCGCCACATGTTGGGGCCGGTAAAGATGCAGTTGCTCCATAAACACTTCCTGATGCAAACAAAGTACAAGAAGGATCCTGATTTACAGGAACATTTATTGCACCGGCACATTCGTTGTTTGTTGCAGGAGGCGGTGGTGTAGTAACACAAATATCAAAAGCAGTTGTCTGGTTAGCTGTTGTAGTATTAGACCATACCCTTACTTTATAAGTCTGACCCACAACAAAGTTCTGGCCAAGGCTATAGTTAGGATCGCTGCAATATAGCTGTGTTAAAGTACCGCACACATCACCTACGTAAACTGCGTGGTAAAGGTCTGTAGTACTTCCTGTAATATTTTTAAGCTCGATGATCTGAGCTGTGCTTGTTGCAGTAAATTCAAACCAAATGTCATCATCATCTGCTGTATTACCACAAGTATTAGCTTCTGGTGATGCCGTTGCCGATGTAATTGTGCCAGGCACTGACTGCGCACAAGTAAGCGTAGGGTTAACAGGTACAGTTACAGCACCGGCGCACTCATCATTAGCAGGAGGTGGAGGAGGAGTTCCAACACATACCTGGAATGCAGATGTTTGTCCTGCTGTAGCTGTCCAGGAATATACCCTCAGGTAGTAAGTTTGCCCAACAACAAGGTTATTTGCCCAGCTTTCGTTAGGGTCGCTACAGTATAACTGGGTTAAAGCACCACAGTTGTTACCAGAGTATAATACGTGGAATAAATCTGTAGTACTACCAGTAATATTTAGCAGGCTTATCCTGTGCGTAGTGTTAGTTGCTACGAATGTAAACCAAACGTCATCGTCCTTTGTACCTCCACATGTTGTAGCTTCCGGTGACTGGGTTGCAGAATAGATAGTACCTGCAGTAGTCTGGTCGCAAACAAGTGTAGGATTTACCGTTAAAGCAAATGCGCCAGAACAAGGGTCGTTTGCCGGTGGTGGTGGTGGCGTCGTAACACATATCTGGAAGTTAGATGTCTGGTTAGGCGTGTTCGTCCAGGTGTACACCCTTACTTTATAAGTCTGGCCTACAACAAGGTTATTAGCTACACTTGTATTAGCAGTACCACAATAAAGTTGTGTTAGAGCAGCACAGTCTGTACCAGAATATACGGCATGATACAGGAATGTATTGTTACCTGTAAAATTACTCAATGTAATGATATGAGAAGTATTAGTAGCTACAAATTGGAACCAAATGTCATCATCAGGCGTACCGAAACAAGTTGTCGCCTGAGGAGATGCAGTTGCACCGCCTATGCTTCCTGTGCCAAAATTTGTACAGGTAAGTGCAGGGTTAGTAGGTATAACTGTTGCCTGAGCACATTCGTCATTCAATGGTTTAAGAGCAAAGGCAAAAGGCCCTGACCATTTACTTGCGCCGGCTGTACCGCCACACATAGATCTTACATAAAACACATATTGTGTTCCATAAACAAGAGAACCTGCCGGTGGAGTATACTGGCTGTCAGTTACAGGTGTTCCCGCTCCTGTTGGTGTTGCTGCGCCCGTTGCAGGCATAACTACAACTTCCCAGTTTGTAGCAGATCCCGGTTCAACCCAGTCTAGTGTAGCAGATGTATTGGTAACATTGATAGCTGCCAGTCCGGCCGGTTTAGGACACGTAACAACCGATACATTAATGTTATCAATGGCTGCCGGAGGGTTAGCTCCTAAAACAGCATCGTTTCTCCATTCAAAAACAAGCCTTCTGTTTTGTCCCTGATAAGCATTTACCGGGGTGTCAAAAGATAATGTTGTCCAGTTTGCAGGAGTTTCTAAATTTCCACCTAACTGAACTCTCATATCAGCTGCAGTACCTGCAGTAATTTGCGTTCCTGTTGTAGGAGCAAAAGTTGTTGGTACCATCCATACCCTTACATAATCCCATCCTAATTCGCCAACAGTTTTGAAGTCGAAATTAACTGATATTTCACCAGCATCTGATGGAATTGTTATGTCTCTGTACGCATGTACAACAGATGAAGCACTTACATTATAGCTATTTGTAACACCATTGTCGTTAGATACATATAATGATTTGCCCGGGCTGTTAAATGTTGCAGTGCCTACAAACCATTTGTTTGGCTGAGCGCCGTTGCTTAACGATAATCCATGAGAACCGGTACCGTCAAAATTTTGGATAAATGGCAGCGTTGTAGGTACCTGAGGTACAACTACAATAGCAGGTCCTACCCAGAAACTTTTATCATTAGCTCCACAGTTACTTCTTACCCAGAAATAGTAGGTTTCTGACGATGTAAGGGGAGTAATAGTTTGCGTAGTAGCTGTTGTAGTGCCGTTAACTGTAGCAGTTGTAGATGGCGTTACATTCGTCTGGCTGTAATAGTAGTCATAACCATTTGCCGGAGTAACTCCTGTAGGAGCTACCCATGAGAATGTAGCCGAAGTTTGCGTTGCCGAAGTTAACGTAGGAGCCGCCGGAGACGGGCATGTAATTACTTTTACATTTACGTTATCTATTGCACCCGCAGGCTGAGCACCTCCAAAAGTGTCGTTTCTCCACTCAAACACAAGCCTTCTTGTTGAACCTGCAAGAGTAGTGGTAGGCACAACTACGTTTTGAGTTGTCCATGCCGGAGTAAGGTTAAAATTACCTCCAACCTGAACACCATTTGCTGTAGTAATTTGTGTACCCGGTGTTGGTACAAATGTCGTTGGTACTAACCATGCCCTAACGTAGTCTATAGTGCTTTCTCCACCTGCTTTCAGGTCAAAAGAAACGCTAATAGATCCTGTGCCAGGCGCTATAATAATATCGCGGTATGCATGAACAACAGATCCTGTTGTAACAGTATAGTTGTTAGAAACACCGCCGTCATTACTTACATATAGTGAGTTAGTAGGGCTGTTGCTTGTTGCTGCCCCTACATACCATTTATTTTGCTGACTGCCATTGTTAATAGACCATCCGTGAGCCTGTGGCCCGTCAAACGTTTCAAGATAGTTTAAGTTAACAGCTATCTGTGTCGTAGAGAAAAAGAATGGTCCAGACCAGATACTGTATGTGCCATCCCCACAATTTGCCCTAACATAAAACTCATAAGCCGTGGCAGGAGTAAATGCTGCGGCAGGTGTTGTAGTGTTACTTACTGTAACAGTGTTTTGCGTTACATTTTGTCCTGCACCTGTAGGTAAACCTGAGTTTGCAGGCTGTACAGCAATTTGCCACGCAGTTGCTGTTCCTGCAGCCCATGAGATATCTGCAGATGTAGCTGTTTGGTTAGCTGCTGCCAGTGTAGCAGGAGCAGCACAATATACCTGTTGTAATGTAAGTGTATATGGTACTGTTTGCGTTGTACTAGATACTACAATGTAGTATGTAGTGCCCGCTGTAACAGCCATAGAAGCTATAACAGCCGGCGCCGTAGCAGTTGCAAGTGCACCAGCAATACAGTTTGTACCAATGTTAGTACAGCTTGCATATACAAAAACTCCGGCAACACCCTGTGTGCCCGAAAGACTTATCTGGATGCTTCCTGTAATGGTAGGAGTGTAAGAATACACAACATCGTTACCGGAAAGGTAGCTTGCTGTTGTTCCACATCCTGTACCTGGAGCGCCTTCATAGTTGTCGGCAAAGTTTGCAGTAGTGTTTGTTGTTGTGTAAGGTAACGGCTGTGTGGTAGGAATTACCAGCGGAGCCGCACATGTTTCTCCCAATGCAGGCGTGGTAAAGAAATAAGGGCCTACCCAGGCACTCTTACCACCATCAGTACAAAGCGACCTTACATAATATTTGTAAGCCGTGTCTGCAGTAAGGTTATTTACCTGGTAAGGAAGCTGTCCTGAATACGTAACACCTACACCTGTTGGGTTAGATGCATCCGGCACCACTTCAATTTCCCATGAAGTAACCCCAGCAGGATTGTTCCAGCTCAATTTTGCAGATGTAAGAGTGATGTCTGTGGCTGTAAGGGTTGATGGCGCAGTACATTGCGATATAACCTCTACATCGTCAACCAGCCAACGGTCTGCCTGGTCGCCAATCATGATGAATGCTATACGTACCTGCATATTTGCATATGCAGCCGGTATGTTGAATGTTTTTTCAACATACTCCTGCTGTGTAGGATTTATCGTAAGTTCACCCATAGGGGCAACAAGATCCACAAACGGAAGCTGCGTAACAGGAGTTGCAGGATCTGCTACGGGAGCAATCATGATCTTGTAAGTACCTCCCTGATCTCCAAGCTGAGTTAGCCTGGAATAAAAGTGCAGTTGTCCGTTGTTTGGAGAATTAAACTGGGGTGTAATAAGCCAGTTGGTAGGAATTGGAGCAGAAGGAACTACGTTCTCCCTGTCCAGATAAGCCGCATAGCTACCAGTGTGTGGTGGCGTTTGCGTGTTAGTTGTAACGGTCCGCACCCATGTGGTGGTACCAATTTCGCTGTACACGACCCACCCGCCTGGTGGGGCTGCAGGGCTACCTGTCCAGGGCGTTTCAAATCCCTGAAGTGCAAGCTGCCCATACGTACAAAACGACAATAATGACACGACGATCATCAATGTAATTTTCCTCATAAATATAAAGTTTAGCTAAGTTAAGTCTCAAATTTAAAAAAAAATTAATATAAAGTTAACTATTAACTTAATTTATTAGAAGAAAAGTGGACTTATAGGTTTTTCGTTGTTATATTTTTATTGTGTTTTTTCAGAGGCTGTTAGAAAACTACATATTTTTATAAATGAGTCGTCCTAAAATAGGTTGACAAGTTTTACAATAAAAATTACATCAACCAGTCAGGTTTTCTTGACTGGTTTTTTCATGTATAAAGTTAGGAGTTTTCATCATTAAACTTAAATGT
>Ga0163161_10001687_pt1 | contig 16213 bp, 10 predicted proteins | sample S45metaG_FD_129847 | JGI IMG/M metagenome (GOLD analysis project Ga0163161, IMG submission 129847) | Switchgrass rhizosphere microbial communities from Kellogg Biological Station, Michigan, USA - S4-5 metaG | ecosystem: Host-associated > Plants > Roots > Rhizosphere > Soil | place: USA... | reverse complement strand
GTCATCAGTGAACGGCGCATCAAGCAATTGAATGATCTGGCCGCCGCGTTGCTCCGATCGAAAAGTCGGTCTGACGTGATCGAAGCAGTGCAAGGCCATTTTGGCAACGAGAGCCGGGACTTTCCGTTCGCGAACCTGCAGCTGTTCGATTTGCTTCAAAGCCTTGATCCCGGCACTGTAGACGCTGCGGATTGGCCAGTCGTCGCGATTCAAAGAGGCGAAAAACAGGCCGTGGAAGCGCTGGGTGGGGCTTTTTCGAAGTTGCCGACTGGACCGTGGGAGATACCGCCGCGCGATGCGTTGATCGTAGCGATCGAGCAGCCTGGCGAGGCCCAAGCCGTCGGTGCACTTGTTCTGGGATTGAATCCCTACCGCCTGCTCGACGAAGCAACTCGTGATTTCGCCAACCTTATTGCCGCGCAGATAGCGGGGGCGCTTGCCACCATCGATGCCGTGTCTGCCCAGCGACGCGACCGCGATCGGCTGTGGTCGCTTAGTCAGGACCTGATGCTGGTTTGCGACTTTGATGGCGTTATTCACTTGGTGAACCCATCCGCGACCCGGCTCCTGGGGTGGCGAGAGGATGAGATGGTTGGACAGGTCCTGGCCGATTTCGTCCATCCCGACGATTTATCTGCCACAGCCAAGGAAGTCGAAAAGCTGGCTCAGGGCGTTACGACCCTTTTGTTCGAGAACCGCTATCGCTGCCAGGACGGCAGCTATCGATTGCTCGACTGGAACGCTGTGCCGGACGCGGGCCGCATCCACGCCGTGGCGCGCGATATAACCCGGGAGCGCCAACTCGCCCGCGACCGGGAGCGGATTTGGGCGCTCTCTCCGATCGTCAAGGTGGTGGCGACGACCCAAGGCTTTATCAACGCCGTCAATCCATCCTGGACGAAGACGCTGGGATGGAGCGAAGCTGATACGGTCGGCCGCAATATTTTGGAATTTGTAGCGCTGGAGCAAGAAGCCGCGCAGCAGAGATTAGCGAAACTCTCCGAATCCAATGCTGCTGTAGTCGAGTCACAAAGCGTTTTTCGCGCAAAGGATGGCAGCCACCGACGCTTCGCTTGGACGACCGTTCCAGAAACCGGGATGCTCTATCTATTCGGCCGCGATATCACCGCGGAGACCGAAGCGGCCGATGCCCTTATCGCTACAGAGGAGGCTTTGCGCCAAAGCCAGAAGATGGAGGCGGTGGGGCAGTTAACCGGTGGCATCGCGCATGATTTCAACAATCTGCTGGCCGGGGTTCTCGGCAATCTGGAATTGCTGGAACTGCGTATTTCCCAGGGTCGTCTGGAGGCTATCAGTCGCCATCTCGAAACCGCACAGGGCGCGGCTAAGCGGGCTGCCGCGTTGACGCAGCGACTGCTTGCCTTTTCCCGGCGACAGACACTGGATCCCACAGCCGTCAATATAAACCGGCTAATTTCTGGCTTGGAAGACCTCATACGCCGCACCGTCGGGCCTTCCATAGAGATCGAAGTGGTTGGATCGGGCGGTTTGTGGATGACGCTGGTTGATCGCTACCAGCTTGAAAATGCGCTTTTGAACCTGTGCATCAATGCGCGAGACGCGATGCCGGATGGCGGACGGCTGACGATCGAAACAGCCAATAAGTGGCTAGACAACCGCATGGCCCGCGAACGCGAGCTACCCCCTGGTCAATATGTGTCACTATGCGTGAGCGACACCGGAACGGGTATGACGCCCGACGTGATCGCCCGCGCTTTTGATCCGTTCTTCACGACCAAGCCGCTCGGCGAAGGCACGGGCCTTGGCCTCTCGATGATTTATGGCTTCGTGCGACAATCGGGCGGGCAGGTACGGATTTATTCGGAAGTCGGCGAAGGCACGACCATGTGCCTCTACCTTCCAAGGCATATGGGACCGGTAACTGAGATGGAGCAGGAGTTGCGACCGACGCAACTTGATGCTGGGGGGCATGGAGAGACCGTGCTAGTCATTGATGACGAGGCGTCCGTTCGCTCGCTCATCGTCGATGTCCTTAGCGACGGGGGATATCACGTCATTGAAGCTGCGGATGGTCCCAGCGGTCTAAAGGTGCTTCAGTCTGATCTGCGCATCGACCTTCTCATCACGGATGTGGGCTTGCCCGGCGGAATGAATGGCCGTCAGGTCGCAGACGCAGGCCGAGTGGGACGCCCCAAACTCAAGATTTTGTTCATCACTGGCTATGCGGAAAATGCCGTCATCGGCAACGGATTGCTGGAGCATGATATGCACGTGATCACCAAACCCTTCGGAATCGAAACCATCGTCAGCAAGGTTCGTGAGATGATTGACGAAGGTGACAGATCCGGCCAAAAAAATAGTAGCCGATCAGCAACTGGCCAATCTGATCCTTGAAGCGACCGCCTAGCGCGTATCTTCCAGCTTTTCATTTTTGAGTCGGATTTTTTGCTGCTGGCGGAACCCGCAACGCATCGGAACGACCTATTTTGTTCGGGATCTGTCGGCGGGTCTGCGCCAACTAGCGTCGAAATTGGGTCGCCCGCAAACGGACGTCTCAAACGATTAAGCGCCACACCGAAGGAAACTCGCGGTGGATTCCATTTGTCCTGAAGTGCGAAAACAGCAAGGATGATCGTCGAGCCGCTCGAGATCATATTATGACCGTCCAATCTGCCGCCATACCCTATCGCTATGACGCCGACGGCGAATTGGAGATCTTGCTTGTGACATCACGAAAGAGACAGCGCTGGGTTCTTCCTAAAGGCCATGTTCGCCCCGGCATGGGCGCGCATTCGTCAGCAGCGAAAGAGGCTTTCGAAGAAGGTGGTGTCATAGGCCGAACCGAGGCCGAGCCAATCGCGAATTATGTCCGGAAGAAACGAAACGCTCCCGAAGACGAGGTGTGCCTTGTGACTGTTTATCCGATGGCAGTCATCACCGAAGCGCCCGTGTGGCCCGAAATGCGTCAGCGTGAACGCAGATGGGCCACCATATCTGATGCACTGAAATTGGTTGAAACGAAGAAATTAAGGAGAGCTATCGCCGCTTTTGATCGCACTTTTGGTCCACAGCGGCCAAAGCCCACACAAGGAAATATCGATTAGCGGAATGTGTCGCCACGCACCCGTTTATTTTTGCGGCGTGCGACCAACCCACTCCATTTCTCAATGCCCGTTGATAACTTTCGCCCGCTCGGCAGGCGTGAGCGCTTCAGCGTTAATGTCGGAATCGTCGATTGCCTCCTCCTTGGCATCGCCTGCCTCACGGGTGGCATCCGCTTTTGCCTGCATCAAGTCTTCTGAGGTGCCGCTCATGTTGTCGGCCATCGCATCCATCTTGTCAGCCTTGTTTTCAGCGGCTTCCTGGACCTGCTCGCCCAGCTTATCGTCGCCTTTGCCACCGCAGGCGGCAAGCACTAGACTCAAACCGATCGCCGCTGCCATGGTGGATGTGCGCGTCATTTCGTCTCTCCCTGTCGTGTGAAAGGATAACGGCCTGCGGCGGATTTGGCTCCCCCGCCACGGTCTGGAGCTTTATGTGACCCGGATGGCCCCGTCAGCGACTGTCGCTGGCGCGGTCATTGCATTTATTGACAGCCGCCTTCCTGTTCGCGCTTTTCTGCCGCATCTTTTTGAGCGTCCTCCAACGCATCGGCGTCCTGGCCTTCCTCTTCGGCATCGACGTCGACGTCGATTTCCTCGTCAGTACCGTCGGAACCGGGCAGATCGCCCATGGACGTACCCTGCATGTCTGCGTTATCATTCTCGCCTGGGACTTGGTCGGGGAACATGGGTCTCTCCTATCGCCTGTGAACTTAGCCAACAGGCAAGGCAGGAGCATGTTCCGCTAGAAAGTTGAACCATGGCGTGAGTCGCCATGATGCAACGACTTCTATGCGGCCACGCGGTCGTGTCCTTGATGCTTTGCCTGATAAAGCGAAGTGTCTGCTGGCCGCGCCGCCTTCGCATAATTCATTTCTCCAGCATGGAGACGGGCCAGGCCGAGGCTGATTGTCCAAGGTTCGCCTTCATGAGTCTTGGCCAACGCTCTGCCAAGTTCGTTTGCGAAGCTTCGCGCATCGAGTTCCGAGCGTTTCGGTAGCAGGATGAGGAACTTGTCTACCCCCATTAGGGCGTCAGCGAAGTCGATCAGCGCCTGAGCAAGCCGCGCCGGGTCGCCGGGCTGGCTGTGGTTGAGCCCGGTCGCGACATGGCGGACACGCCCTGCTGGCATAGTCCTTGATGATCGTTGGGCTGACGCTGAGCGAGGTGGCATCTATGAAATCCGTTCGGAAATACCCCGGCTCTACCACCGTGACATGGATGCCGAGCGGATAGAGTTTGCCGTGGAGCGCTTAGGACAGACCTTCGACGGCGAACTTGATCGACGAATAGACCCCGAACTCCGCTGCGCCCCGATGGCCGCCGATCGACGAGATGGTGAGAATGTGGCCGGACCTAGCGTTGCGCATATGTGGCGGCACGGACCGGTATCTTAGTAGGAATAACGCCCTCAAAATTGCCGATGCAAGAAAATGGACCCCGCACCATGCTGCGGATTGACTCGGCACTGCAAACTGCTGCTATGGCTGCGTGTGAAGGGGCGGCAATGCGAATTGTCATTATCGACGATAGCGGGCTGCGCGCGACGGTTCTGGAGGAGGGACTGCGCGAGGCGGGATATGACGATATCCACATCATCCCCCCGCGTGGTGCGTTCGTCGCGCGGCTGGAGCGCATGGCGCCCGATGTCGTGCTAATGGACCTGGGCAGTCCCAGTCGCGACACGCTGGAGGAAATGCTGACCGTCAGCCGCGCGCTCGCCCGGCCGATCGCGATGTTCGTGGACCAGTCCGACGAAGCGATGATCGGCGCGGCGATCGACGCGGGCGTTTCCGCCTATGTCGTCGATGGCCTGCGCAAGGAGCGGGTGAAGCCGGTGCTGGAACTGGCGGTGCGGCGGTTCAGTGCCTTCGCCAAGATCCAGGGCGAACTGGACGAGGCGCGCACCGCGCTGTCCGACCGCAAGATCATCGACCGTGCCAAGTCCATCCTGATGAACCAGCGATCACTGACCGAGCAGGACGCCTATGCGCTGCTGCGGTCCGCGGCGATGAACCAAGGCAAGAAGATCGTGGAGGTGAGCCAGGCGCTGATCACCGCGAGCGACCTGCTGGGCGGAGGGGGATTATGACGACGGACCTGAAAATCGCCTTCCTGCCGTTGACCGATGCCGCCGTGCTGGTGGCCGCGCGAGAACAGGGCTTTGCGGCAGAAGAAGGGATCGCGCTGGAGCTTGTGCGATCGACCAGTTGGGCGACGCTGCGTGACCGATTGGTCTATGGCCAGGTCCATGCCGCGCAGATGCTGGCACCGCTGGCGGTGGCGGTGACATTGGGTCTGAGCCAGCAGCCTGCCGCGCTGGCCGCACCCTACAAGCTGAACGTCAATGGCAACATGCTGGTGATGACCAGCGATTTCGCCGCTGCGCTGGAGCCTGACGTGGCGCGGCGGATCGCCGATCCGCTGGGCACCGCGCATGATTTTGCTGCGGCGATCGGCTTGTGGCGGCGCAAGCCGGTGATCGGCGTGGTGCATCGCTTTTCCAGCCATAGCCTGATGCTGCGTTACTGGCTGGCGAGTGCGGGGGTCGATCCCGACAAGGATGTGGTGTTGCGCGTGCTGCCGCCGTCGCTGACGGTGGAGGCGATGCGCGCGGGCGAGATTGACGGCTTCATCGCCGGCGAACCATGGGGCAGCGCCGCGGTGGAAGCGGGACTGGCCGAGACGGTGGCGATCGGCGAGCGCATCTGGCGCCGGGGGGTGGAAAAGGTGCTGGCCTTCCGCGAGGCATGGCTGGAGGAAAATCCCGCTATCGTCGATCGGCTGCTGCGGGCGCTGGCGCAGGCGGCTGCGTGGTGCGACGATGGGGGCAATCATGCGGCGCTGGCGGAACTGCTGGCGCAGCCGCGCTATGTCGACCAGCCGGCCGATCTGATCTCGCGGGCGCTTTCCGGGCAGATGGTGGCGCGGGCGGGCGAAACACCGGTGGCCAATCCCGACTTTATGTTGTTTTCGCGCGAGGCGACGCCCTTTCCCTGGCGCAGCCAGGCGCTGTGGATCTATTCGCAACTGTTGCGGTGGAACATGGTTGAGCATGACGCCGCCACGGCGGCCAAGGCGGGCGCGGTGTTCCGGCCGGACGTCTATCGCCGGGCGTTGGCGAATAGCGATGTCGCCATGCCGGGGGCGAGCATGAAGCTGGAAGGGGCGGTCGACCTGCTGCTGGCGGTGGGATCGCGCCGGGGCGAATTGACGCTGGGGCCGGATCGCTTCTTCGACGGGCAGGTGTTCGACCCAGAACGGATTGAGGATTATCTCGCGGGCTTCGTCGCTGGGCGGTGATGGATTCGCCGACAATGGACGGATCGACAGCTGCTGGACTGAAAAGTCACGCAATTTTGTGCCTTGCAACATGATGCGAATCGCGAGATAACATAGCCGTCGCGCGATGAAGCGCGCGTTTCGGATGTGCCGTCTCAATGTGGGGACCAGCATCCTCACCGACATTCGCAGCAAAGCCGCTGACCGGATTTACCGATAAGGTAACTTCCGGCCTGCGGCTTTTTTTCGTGTCCATTTCCGTTTATTGGGGGACGTAGCATGGCAACCGCATATTGGGATCGTGATGGAGAGGGCGCACCGGCCGCGCCCGCGACAAGTTTCTGGAAGTCCGGCCATACGCCGACCTTGATTGCCGCATTCCTGTATTTCGACCTCGCCTTCATGGTGTGGGTGCTGCTGGGGCCGCTTGCGCCCATGATTTCCAAGACGCTGATGCTGACCCCGGCCGAAAAGGGGCTGATGGTCGCCGTGCCGACGCTGGCGGGCGCGCTGCTGCGCGTGGTCAACGGCCTGCTGGTCGATCGGATCGGGCCGAAACTGTCGGGTGCGATCAGCCAGGTCATTGTGATCATTGGCTTGTTCACCGCCTGGATGATGGGCGTGAACAGCTTTGCCGGCACATTGGCGCTGGGCGTCATATTGGGCTTTGCAGGCGCGAGCTTTGCGATCGCGCTGCCGTTGGCGAGCCGCTGGTATCCGCCAAAGCATCAGGGAAAGGCCATGGGCCTGGCTGGCATGGGCAATTCGGGCACGGTGCTGGCGTCGCTGTTCGCGCCGGTGCTGGCCAAGATTTTCGGGTGGAACGCGGTACTGGGCCTGGCCTGTATCCCGCTGACGATCGTGTTCGTCGTCTATATGATCATGGCGAAGGACGCGCCCAACGCGCCCCCGGCCAAGAAGCTGGTCGATTATTTCGAACCGCTCAAACAGGCTGACGCCTGGTGGTTGATGGGCTTCTATTCGGTGACGTTCGGCGGCTTCGTCGGCCTGGCCGCCAGCCTGCCGATTTACTTTACCGACCAGTTCGGCCTGACCCCGATCGTGGCGGGTTATTGCACCGCGGGATGCGTGTTCGCCGGGTCGCTGGTGCGGCCGATGGGTGGCGCGCTGGCCGACAAGATCGGGGGCGTCAAAACGTTGACCATGGTGTTGATCGTCGCGGCGCTGGCGCTGGCCGGGGTAGCCTTTGCCACCACCTTGGTCGCTGCATTGGGTCTGTTCGTCCTCGCCATGCTGGCGCTGGGCACCGGCAACGGATCGGTCTTCCAGCTGGTGCCTCAGCGGTTCCAGGCGGAAATCGGTGTGATGACCGGCCTGGTCGGCATGGCGGGCGGTATCGGCGGCTTCTACCTCGCCAGTTCGCTAGGGATCGCCAAGCAGTTCACCGGCAGCTTTGCGTCGGGCTTCCTCGTTTTTGCCGGGCTGGCGGTGGTCGCCCTGCTGGGCCTGATGCTGGTCAAGGCCAAGTGGCGCGCGACCTGGACCACGGGCGCGCGGATCTAAGGCCAGGAGAGGAGGCGGCGGCCCATCGTCAAGGATCGCGCGGAAAAGCGGGAACCGGTTTTCCGCACCAGCGATGCGACACAATGAAAGGCCGCCGCCCCACATTTAGCACTGTTCGGGCTGAGCGCAGCGAAGCTGCTTTGCCTCCGCTCAGCAGGCCCTTCGCCTTCGCTCAGGGCGAACGGGATTGTATCTGTATCTTCGTCCGAGGGGGGACGATTTCCCATGAAAAAGATCATCGCAACGGTGGCCGTGCTGGCCGTCGCCGGGTCAGCCATGTCTGCACAAGTCTGCGCCCAGGAGTTTACGCTCAAGCCCGTCGCCGAAGCGCGGTTACGCTATGAGCATGTCGATCAGGATGGACTGGCGGAGGAAGCCGAAGCGCAGACGCTTCGCGCCCGCGCCGGGCTGATCGCCACCAGCGGCGCGCTTTCCGCGACCGTGGTGGGGCAAGGTACGCTGGCCGTGATCGACCGCTATTATGACGGAGTGAATGGCGCGGCGACCCGGCCGATCGTGGCCGATCCTGAGAATATCGCGCTCTATATCGCCCAATTCCAGTACAAGACCAAGGCGGTGACGCTGACCGGCGGGCGGCAGAAAATCGTGCTGGATGACGAACGGTTTGTGGGCAATGTCGCCTTTCGCGACAATGCGCAGACGTTCGACGCGGTGCGGGCCGAAGTGACGCCGGCCAAGGGGCTGAAGCTGGACGTAAGCTACGCCTGGAGCGTGCGGACGATCTGGGGTTTCCGGGGCAAGGGCGCGCGGCAGCAGGCGGTGAGCGGCGACAATATCCTGGCCAACCTGTCCTATGTGACGCCCGTCGGCACGCTGACCGGCTTTGGCTACATGGTGGATCAGGACGAGGCGGCGATGCAGGGGTTTCGCATGTCCAGCCAGACCTATGGCGTGCGGCTGGCGGGGGTGCGGCCGCTCTCCAAGGTCGCCAAGATCAGCTACCAGTTCAGCTATGCGCGGCAGTCCGACCATCATCGGAATCCCAATAATTACAGCGCCGACTATTGGCTGGCGGATGCCACACTGGACGTGCAGGGATGGAAGCTGGACGCGGGATATGAAGTGCTGGGCGCCAGCAGCGGCGCGGCCCTCGCCAGTTTCCAGACGCCGCTGGGCACCAATTTCAAGTTTCAGGGCTGGGCCGACAAGTTTCTGGTCACGCCCGCCAATGGCGTGCGCGATCTGTATGTCGGGGGCGGCTATGGCTGGAAGCAGCTGGGGCCGATGACGGGCGTGGCGCTGGCGGCGACATGGCACCGGTTCGACAGCGACCGGCTGGACTTGCATTATGGCAATGAATGGAACCTCATTGCATCTGCCAAGGTGAACAAGACCGCCCTGTCGGTGCGCTATGCCCATTATGATGCGAAAACGATGGCGACGGACACTGAGAAGCTGTGGTTGCAGGCCGATTGGGCCATTTGATTGAAAAATCATGAGAGGAATCGCTTGAGTCGTCAAGCGATTCCCCATATGCTGCACTGCAAGGGACAAGGATGTCCTTCTCACATAGCCGCGGCGGTCCAGGGACGGATCGACAAGGCTCATATGATGGCAAAGCCGCCATCCTGACTTTCGGTTCTTACCGCGGGTCAGGATGGCGGCTTTTTTGGTTTCTGGAGCGACGGGGATGCAATTTGAGATCGAAACGCAGGCCGAAACGGGGCCAGTGGCGGGAAGCGAGGATCAGATGCTGGTGCCGATGGACGATGTGCGCGAACATCTGGTCGTGGTGGGCAACGGGATGGCCGGGTGCCGCGCGGTCGAGGAACTGCTGGCGCGGGACGGGACGCGCTACCGTGTCACCATCTTCGGCGCGGAGCCTTATGTGAATTATAATCGCATCATGCTGTCTCCGGTGCTGGCGGGCGAGAAGACGTTCGAGCAGATCGTCATCAACGACCGGGCCTGGTATGAGGATAATGGCATCGAACTGATCGCGGGCGATCCGGTGACGGCGATCGACCGGGCGGCCAAGAACGTGACCGCGCAGAGCGGTCGGACGGTGCATTATGACAAGCTGCTGATCGCGACTGGCTCCGATCCGTTCATCATTCCGGTGCCGGGCAAGGATATGCCGGGCGTCATCAGCTTCCGCGACATGAAGGATGTCGACACGATGATCGACGCCGCCGGCAAGGGTGGCGATGCAGTCGTAATCGGCGGCGGGTTGCTGGGGCTGGAGGCTGCGCACGGCCTGACCCTGCGCGGGATGAAGGTGACGGTCATACACCTGATGGACACGCTGATGGAACGGCAGCTGGATGAAGCGGCGGGCTGGCTGCTCAAGAGCGCGCTGGAAGCGCGCGGCCAGACGATCCTGACCGGGGCGAACACGGCCGAAATATACGGCGAGGGAAAGGTCGAGGGCGTCCGGTTGAAGGATGGTCGCGACATTCCGGCCAGCCTGGTCGTCATGGCGGTGGGCATCCGTCCCGCGACCGCATTGGCGCGCAAAGCGGGGCTGGCGGTCAATCGCGGCATCAAGGTGGACGACCATATGGTCACCAGCGACGCGGACGTGCTGGCGGTCGGCGAATGTGTCGAGCATGACGGCAATGTCTATGGCCTGGTCGCGCCGCTGTGGGACATGTGCCGCAGCCTCGCCGACGGGCTGACCGACCAGCATAGCGGTTATAAGGGGTCGGTCACATCGACCAAGCTGAAGGTCGCGGGGCTGGACGTCTTTTCCGCTGGTGATTTTTCAGGCGGCGAGGGGTGCGAGGATATCGTCCTGCGCGATGCATCGCGCGGCGTATACAAACGGGTCGTGGTAAAGGACGATCGAGTCATTGGCGCGGTGCTTTATGGCGATACGGCCGATGGCGGCTGGTATTTCGACCTGCTGAAGCGCGGCGAAAATGTCGCCGATATGCGCGACCTGCTGATCTTCGGCCAGGCTTTCGCCCAAGGAGGGGGCGCGCTGGACCCTAAGTCGGCCGTTGCAGCGCTCTCGGACGATGCCGAGATTTGCGGCTGCAACGGCGTTTCCAAGGGGCAGGTCGTGTCCTGCATCGAAGAGGGTGCGTGCAGCCTGGACGCGGTGCGGGCGGGGTGCAAGGCGTCGGCGAGCTGCGGCAGTTGTACCGGGTTGGTACAAAATCTGCTGGCGGTGGTGCTGGGCGATGAGGTTCAGTCCGGTCCCAAGACGATGTGCAAATGCACCAGTTTCGGCCATGACGATGTGCGGCGGGAGATCGTGGCGCAGGATATGCGGTACATCCCCGAAGTGATGCAGAAGCTGCACTGGTCGACGCCGGACGGCTGTTCCTCATGCCGTCCAGCGCTCAATTATTATCTGCTGTGCGCACTGCCGGGCGTTTATGTCGATGATCAGCAGAGCCGCTTCGTCAATGAGCGGATGCACGCCAATATCCAGAAGGATGGCACGTACTCCGTCGTGCCGCGCATGTGGGGTGGCCTGACTTCCCCACGCGAATTGCGTGCGATCGCCGACGTGGTCGAGAAATATAACGCCCCGATGGTGAAGGTCACCGGCGGGCAGCGGCTCGACATATTCGGGATCAAGAAGGAAGATTTGCCCGCTGTCTGGGCGGACCTGAACGCGGCGGGGATGGTGTCGGGCCATGCCTATGGCAAGTCGCTGCGCACGGTAAAGACATGCGTCGGGAGCGAATGGTGCCGCTTTGGCACGCAGGATTCCACGGGCCTTGGCGTCAAGACCGAGCGGATGACCTGGGGGTCGTGGATGCCGCACAAGTTCAAGATCGCGGTGTCGGGCTGCCCCCGCAATTGCGCGGAGGCGACGATCAAGGATTTCGGCATTGTGTGCGTAGACAGCGGCTATGAGCTGCATGTGGGCGGCAATGGCGGTATCCATGTGCGCGTCACCGACTTCTTGTGCAAGGTCGGAACAGAGCAGGAGGCGCTGGATTACTGCGCCGCCTTCACCCAGCTTTACCGCGAGGACGCGCGCTATCTGGAGCGGACCGCGCCGTGGATCGAGCGGGTCGGCGTCGATTATGTGAAGCAGCGCATCGTGGAGGATGAGGCCGGGCGCGAGGCGCTGCGGGCGCGGTTCCTGTTTTCGCAGCAGTTCATGCAGGATGACCCGTGGGCACAGCGCGCCGCGGGCGCCAATAGCGACCTGCACCAGCATCTCGACCCCATCTCCATCGCGGCGGAGTGAATCATATGACGGATTGGATCGATATCGGCACGCTGGCCGACATTCCCCAGCGCGGCGCGCGGACGGTGCTGATTGGCGGGGAGGAGATTGCCGTGTTCCGGACCGGCGACGACCAGGTCTTTGCGCTGATTAATGAATGCCCGCACAAAAAAGGTCCGCTGAGCCAGGGCATCGTCCATGGCCATAGCGTCGCCTGCCCGCTGCATAACTGGAATATCGCGCTCAAGACAGGCGAGGCGCAGGGGGCGGACGAGGGCTGCACGCCGACGATCGCGGTCAAGCACGAGGGCGGGCGGATTTTGATCGCGCGGCCGGTCGCGATGCAGGCGGCCGCCTGATGGCGGAGCCGATCCGCACCACCTGCGCCTATTGCGGCGTCGGCTGCGGCATATCGGCCACGCCGACCGGGCCGCGATCAGTCGTCATCAAGGGCGATGCGGCGCATCCGGCCAATGCGGGGCGGCTCTGTTCCAAGGGCACGCATCTGGGTGAGACGGTGGGGCTTGAAGGGCGACTGCTCCACCCGATGGTCGGCAACAAGCGAGCGAGCTGGGACAAGGCGCTGAACCTGGTCGCGAGGAAATTTCGCGAGACTATCGATAGGCATGGGCCGGACAGCGTGGCTTTCTATGTCTCCGGCCAGTTGCTGACCGAGGATTATTACGTCGCCAACAAGCTTATGAAGGGCTTCATCGGTTCGGCGAACATCGACACCAACAGCCGCCTGTGCATGTCAAGCGCGGTGGCGGGCCATAACCGGGCGTTCGGTGAAGACATCGTTCCGGCCAGCTATGACGACCTGGACGCGGCCGATCTTATCGTTCTGGTCGGGTCCAACACCGCCTGGTGCCACCCGATCGTCTATCAACGCATCCAGGCGGCGCGCGCGGCGCGGGGCACGAAACTGGTCGTCATCGACCCGCGGCGAACAGAAACATGCGAGGATGCGGAACTGCACCTGGCGGTGAAGCCGGGTACCGATGTCGCGCTGATGAACGGCCTGCTCGCCTGGTGCGCGGCGGAGGGAATTACCGATCCGGCGTTTCTGGACGATAGCGTAACCGCGCCCGAGGGCTTTTGGGATCATATCGGCACCGGCCATGACCTTTGGACGACGGCCAAGACCTGCGACATTGCGCCCGGGCTGCTGGAGCAGTTTTTCCGCCTGTTCGCAGCAACCCCGCGCACTGTCACCCTGTTCAGCCAGGGCATCAACCAGTCGATCCGCGGCACCGATCAGGTCAATGCGATCATCAACGTCCATCTGGCCACCGGCCGTATCGGCAAGCCGGGTGCGGCGCCCTTTTCGATCACCGGCCAGCCCAACGCCATGGGCGGGCGTGAGGTCGGCGGGCTGGCGTCGACTCTGGCGGCGCATATGGATTTCGCGCCCGAAAACGTCGCGCGCGTCGGCCGATTCTGGGCCGCGCCGACAATGGCGGCCAAGCCGGGGCTGAAAGCCGTGGAACTGTTCCGCGCCATCGGCGAAGGCCGGATCAAGGCGCTGTGGGTGATGGCAACCAATCCCGCCGTGTCGCTGCCCGATGCAGGTCGCGTGCGCGAGGCGCTGGAGGCCTGCCCCTTCGTCGTCGTGTCGGACGTGATCGCCGATACCGACACCAGCGTCCATGCCGATGTCCGCCTGCCCGCCGCCGGATGGGGCGAGAAGGACGGCACGGTCACCAACAGCGACCGCACGATCAGCCGCCAGCGGCCTTTCCTAGCGCTGCCGGGGGAGGCGAAGCCGGACTGGTGGATCATCACCGAAGTCGCGCAGCGCATGGGGTGGCGCAATGCCTTTGCCTATGACCGGCCCGCAGATATCTGGCGCGAACATGCGCGGTTGACCGCTTACCAGAATGATGGCGCGCGGCTATTGAATTTGCGTCGCCATGCGACGATCGGCAATGACGTCTATGAAGCGATGGTGCCGTTCCGCTGGGGCGACACGCCTTTTGCCGACGGGCGCTTCCCGACCCCCGGCGGCAAGGCACGGCTGGTGCTGACGAAGCAGATGGAGGTGCAGGCGCCGCTCAGGGACTGGCCGTTGACGCTCAACACCGGACGTTATCGCGACCAATGGCATACGATGACGCGTACCGGCCTGTCGCCCAAGCTGGCGCGGCATCGTGAGGAGCCGCTGGTCGAGATCCATCCGCGCGACGCGGCGCCGCTAGGCATTGGCGAGGGCGACCTAGCGCGGGTGCAGACGGCGCAGGGGAGAAGCCTGTTTCGCGTGATGCTGAGCGAGGGACAGCGTGTCGGCGAGATTTTTACGCCGATCCATTGGACCGATCAGGTGTCGAGCGCGGGGCGTACCGGCCTGCTGCCCCGGCCGTTGGTCGATCCCCATTCGGGCCAGCCGGGCTTCAAATCGACCCCGGCCAGCGTCGAGCGGGTCGCGACCGAATGGAAAGGCTTCCTGATTCTTCGGGGTCAGGAGCCGGTGCAGCTGCCCTGCCAATGGGCGACTAAGATCAGCGTGCCGGGCGGCGCTTTGTATGAGGTCGCGGGCAATGGCGATGCCGCGCGGCTGGAAGCGTGCTTGCCCAAGGGCGAGCGGGTCGAGGCGATCGACCAGACGCGCGGCACGCGGCGGGTCGCCATCATCCGTGAAGGTAAGCTGGCAGGGGTGTTGTTCATCACCCGCACCGGCCTGCTGCCATCACGCGACTGGTTGATCGCCCAGTTGTCAGTCGAAGGGGTGGGAGCTTCGGTGCTGGCCGCGCGCGGGCCGGGTAGCCAGCTCGATAAGGGGGCGGTGGTGTGCGTCTGTTTCGACATCGGCCTCAACCAGATCGTTGCGGCGATCCGCGCGCAGCAGTTGGTCGATGTGCCGGCCATCGGCAAGGCGATCGGTGCAGGGACCAATTGCGGATCGTGCCGACCCGCGCTCGCCAATCTATTGAAAGAGACTCGTCAGGAGACGCTGCATGCAGTCGAATGAATTGATCGCGCTCGGTGAAGTGTGGCTAGTGGGTGCGGGACCGGGCGACCCGGACTTGCTGACGCGCAAGGCGGAAAAGCTGATCGCTTGTGCCGACATCGTGTTTTACGACGCGCTGGTGGGGCCAGGCGTACTCGACCTGATCCCCCATGGGGTCGAGCGAGTGAGCGTCGGCAAGCGCTCCGGGCGCCATAGCAAGGCACAGGGCAGCATCAACGCTCTGCTGGTGACGGCGGCCCAAGCGGGCAAGCGTGTGGTGCGGTTGAAGGGCGGCGATCCGTCGGTGTTCGGTCGGTCGGCCGAGGAGATGGCGCATCTGGGCGCGGCGAGGGTACGGTTTCATATCTGCCCCGGCATCACCACGGCCAGCGCGGCGGCGGCGAGCGGCGGTGCGTCGCTGACGCTGCGCGGGGTGGCGCGGGGGCTGACTTTGGTGACGGCGCATCTCAAGGCGGGTCAACCGTTGAAGCTGGATTGGGAGGCGCTGGCACGACCGGGCGGGACGCTCGGCATTTATATGGGGCGCGCGGCGGCGGGTGAGATCGCGCAGAGCCTGATCGCGGCTGGGCGCGATCCTCAAACGCCGGTGATCGTGGCGGTGAACGTGTCGCTGCCCAGCGAGCGGCTGATCCGGGGGAAACTGGCGGCGCTGGCCTTTCTGGTGCAGACGATCAGTGATGATGATCCGACATTGTTGTTGATCGGCGAGGCGGTGGCAGGGAAATATCTTCCAGCCGATGTTTCGGTGAGTGTGCCGCTTCTAGTTTAAACCTCAATTTTACTTGGAGCAAAATTAGAAATGGTTCAGTGTTTTATAAGCGTGCCTCCGGTGACAGGAAGCCGGCATAGTTCTGTTTAGTGACGTCATTTCATCATGGATGGGAGTTAGCTTGGACATGCCCCATCCGAACTAGACATTCCTAAGCCGGCCAATGTCGATCGAACTTAATGGGAAAGCTGCCGGTCCGCACATCGCGATCCAGCATGCGCGCTGAAATGGCGACAAAGGGTCCAGCCTGTGTGAGAACGGTGCAGATGTAGCTGCTGGAAGGCGATTTCCCGTAGATAGCGGGCAGATTGTGGTGCAATATCCGTCAGGTTGCGATGGCTTTGAGGATTGCCTTGCTACCCCCGATATTGAGGACCCTGGTCAGGTTGTAGGCCAGTACATGCAGCGCCATTTCGGTTGAGACCCTGGGCTTGGTC
>Ga0163161_10001686_pt1 | contig 16215 bp, 19 predicted proteins | sample S45metaG_FD_129847 | JGI IMG/M metagenome (GOLD analysis project Ga0163161, IMG submission 129847) | Switchgrass rhizosphere microbial communities from Kellogg Biological Station, Michigan, USA - S4-5 metaG | ecosystem: Host-associated > Plants > Roots > Rhizosphere > Soil | place: USA... | reverse complement strand
ATTAAAAAATTTTTCAAACTTAAGCTTATAAAATGTACATAATACCTGCTATTGATATTTTGGATGGAAAAGTTGTCCGTCTTCGTGAAGGCGATTACAACCAAAAAACGGAATATGATGTTTCAATCCCCGAAATGATAGAAAAATACCGTTCAAATGGTACAGATTTCATCCATATTATTGATTTAAACGGAGCCAAAGGCGATTTTAGCAATCAAAAAGCACTTTTCGAGATCATCAAAAAAACCGAAATGAAAGTGCAGTACGGTGGAGGTATCAGAACCATTGAGCAGGTGACCAATTTGCTTGATGCCGGGATACACCGTGTAATTGTAGGTACACAGGCCATTACCAATCCTGATTTCTTACCTCAACTAAGCGAAGCTTTTGCTAAAAAAGATGATTACGCCAACCGTATTGTAATTGCAATCGATGTTTTAGATGAAGTAATTAAATATTCGGGCTGGATGGAAAGCTCACCAATTAAACTGATGGATTACGTTGACAAGTGTCTTTCCTTAGGTTTTTTCCGTTTTTTATGCACCGATATCAGCAAAGACGGAAAACTAGGTGGTGCAGCTATCGATTTATATGAAAAATTGCTTGAACATTCGCCTATGATCAAACTGATTGCTTCAGGTGGTGTAAGCTCGATGCAGGATATTTACGATCTGGCCAAATACCCGATTAGAAGTGTAGTGGTTGGAAAAGCCATTTACGAAGACCGCATTACCATCGAAGAAATAAAAGAGTGGAATTTGAAGGCCTTGAGCTCAATTTAAAATACTTGGAATCTAAAACATTATTTTTCGTTGGATTAATCATACTCATAGCAGGAATTGCAATGTTTATATGGGGAGTTCATATGTTTGCGTACAGGGGTGACTTCACGGAACTAATGTCCGTTACAGGTGAATATTCCTTATTATTATGCATCCCGACTTTTCTAATTGGAATTGTTTTAACGATAATAGGTTTGGTAAAAAGATAAATTTTATAATACTCGTCATTGCGAGGTACGAAGCAATCTTAGTGCTTTAGCTATCGTTGTAGGATTGTTTCGTACCTCGCAATGACGAAACCCAAAACAAATGTTAAGTAAAAGAATAATCCCTTGTTTAGACGTTAAAGACGGCCGTACGGTAAAAGGTGTAAACTTTGTTGGTTTACGCGATGCAGGTGATCCGGTTGAGCTGGCCGCCCAATATGCACAACAGGGTGCCGATGAATTGGTTTTTCTGGATATCACAGCCACCCATGAGCGTCGGAAAACGATGATTGAAATGGTTAAATCGGTTGCCAGACAATTAAATATTCCTTTTACTATTGGTGGTGGAATAACCGAAATTGCCGATGCCGAAGCGTTATTAAATGCAGGAGCGGACAAAATAAGCATCAATTCGGCGGCAGTCCGGAATCCGAAATTGATTGAAGACCTGGCTAAAACCTTTGGGGTGCAGTTTGTGGTTTTGGCAGTCGACACTAAATATGTAAACGGTAAAAATATGGTCCACTTAAATGGAGGAAGACTAATTACCGAACTGGAAACCGAAAACTGGATTAAACAGGCTGAAGATTTAGGCGCAGGAGAAATTTTGTTAACCTCAATGGACCATGATGGCACAAAAGCAGGTTTTGATTGTGGATTGCTCAGTAAAGTAAACCAAATGATCAATATCCCGATTATAGCATCAGGCGGGGCAGGTAGTATGGCGCATTTTACTGAAGTTTTTCAAAAGGCCAATGTTGATGCTGCACTGGCAGCTTCGGTATTTCATTATGGCGAAATCCTGATCCCTGATCTAAAGCAAGAATTAAAAAGAAATCATATTCCTGTTAGAATATAATAATACACTCGTCATTGCTTCGTGCCTCGCAATGACGAAAACATGATAAAAAATGAATATCGATATATCAACCCTTGATTGGGATAAAACAGCTGGCTTACTTCCAGTAATCATTCAGGATTATAAAACTTTAGAGGTTTTAATGCTGGGTTATATGAATGCTGAAGCACTCGAGAAAACCCAGGCCGAAGGCAAGGTAACTTTCTTTTCGCGTTCTAAAAACCGCCTTTGGACAAAAGGTGAAACCAGCAATAACTTTTTGTTTGTTAAAGAACTTTTTGTAGACTGTGATAACGACACAATTCTGATTAAAGCTGATGCCGTTGGTCCAACCTGCCATACGGGTAGCCGCAGCTGTTTTAAAACAGAATTTAACCAGAACTTTATTTTCGAACTTGAAAACATCATCAATGATCGATATGAAAATCCGGTTGAAGGTTCTTACATTAACAAAATGCGTAGTAAGGGACTAAATAAGATTGCCCAAAAAGTTGGTGAGGAAGGTGTAGAAACGGTAATCGCGGCATTGGCAGAATCGGAAGAAGAACTCATTGGAGAAGCGTCAGATCTTGTTTTTCACCTTTTATTTTTATTGAAAGAAAAAGGACTATCTATTCAGGATATTGCTAACAATTTAGAAAAAAGACATCAATAAGGTTTGAGGTAAAGATGTAAGGTTTAAGGCACCAGATACCCAATCTTACACCCTAAACCCTAAACCCTAAACCTCAAGAAATGCTCAAACACCTGCAAACCCTTCCCGGACACCAAAACCCTGTTTATGCACTTGCTAATTCAGATGAAGATGGCGTATTTTTTAGTGCGGGGAACGATAAGGGGGTTGTAGAGTGGTCGTTAAATACCATGGCTTTTGTGAAGGTTAAAATGCCAGTACAGAGCTCGGTATATTGTTTACACTATTATAACAAACAACTATTTATCGGTGAACGCAGTGGGGCTTTTAGTGTTTATGATTTTAATGATCAGAAAGTAATTGCAAGGATCAATGCCCATACTAAACCCATTTTCAATATACAAACGGTAAAGAATAAAAATGAACTTCTAACCACTGGCGAAGATGGAACGGTTGCGGTTTGGTCGTTAGTAGACTTTACAGAGATTTACCGTTTTCAGGTGGCTTACGATACCGTTAGGGCCATTGCAATTGCGCCTAACGAAAGTGAAGTGGCCTTTGGTTGTAAGGATCACCTGATCAGGATTTATAACCTCGCTGACTATAGCTTGAAACAGTCGCTGGAGGGGCATTCCTTACCTGTTACCTCTTTGGCATACCATCCAACTGGTAAATACTTAATCTCGGGCAGCAGGGATGCACAGTTAAAAATATGGAATCTGCCCAATTACGGACTTAGGGAAACCGTTCCGGCACATATGTTTACTGTTTACGATATTGCCTTTCACCCTACCCTGCCTTACTTTGCTACAAGCAGTCAGGATAAAAGCATTAAACTCTGGGATGCGGAGAATTTTAAATTGTATAAAATTTTGAGCTTAGAGAAGGCAGGCACCGGCCATACCCACTCCATCAATAAGATTATCTGGAGCCATGATGGTAAATACCTCATTTCTACAGGAGATGACCGGCAGGTAATGGTTTGGGAGATAGAACAGCTTTAACCTATCCATTTAGTAGTTGGGTAATTAGTAATAGCAAATCCACCTAAAATAGATTGATCCATCTTCATTTTAACATAAATAACATCATTTTTACCGAGATTTACTTTTATCTCTTTACTTTCAAATCCAATATACCTGATATCCAGAATTACTTTATTCTTAAAATCTTTTCTGTTCAGTCTTAACTCAAAGTCTCCATTTCGATCAGTAGCCGTCTCAATCTTTGAATTTTTAATCCTGATACTCACGGCAATTAATGGCAGCTTATCTTCTTTATCGATAACTTTACCTCGTATGGTAACAAAATCGTCTTCGGCGCTTTCTTTTAAAACATCATCTTTTAATGATTTCTTATAATCTGTTTGAAATGTCGGGTATGATGAAGAAATATTTGCATTACCCAATTTTGGAAAGCTCAAAAAAGCCAGTAAAGATGCGGCAATCAGCTTTGGTTTAAATCTACTTAGTGTATAATTATCTTTCACACTGATTAAACGATCAAGCTGCTCAGGCTTAAATCTTCCACAACTACCCCCTTGATTTTGGTTAAACCAACGTTTCAGTTCAGTATCAGTAAAGCTCGTAAAGTCTATTACAGATTTCTGGCAGGAACTGCAAAATTTCCCGTTTGAATCAGCTCGCATTCCCGCCCACTCTTCATGACAGGGATTTGAGATTTGAATTTTAAATTTAGATGGCATAAAAAATGTATCTTTTATATAGGATACATTTTCGGCTACTATTCCACAAAACGTTTGATAATTCTCAGCTTGTGCGAATATTTTCCCAATTCTTTATTGAAAATGCCCTGGTCATCAATCGGATCAATTTTTACCTTGGCTGAGGAGTGGATAATTTCATTTGGACTCAGCATAATACCTACGTGCGTAATTCTGCCTTCATCGTTATCAAAAAAAGCAACGTCACCAGCCTTACATTCAGCCAGAAAGCCAACCAGTTCACCTTGCTCGGCCTGCTGTGAGGCATCGCGGTTTAACTTAATACCCAACATTTTAAATACGGTTTGTACAAAACCAGAACAATCTAAACCAAACAAGTTCCTTCCACCCCATAGATATGGGATATTTTGAAAAAATTTGGCCGTTTCGGTGACTTTTTTTGTAAAATCTACAGCACTATTGTCGTATGCTTCGAAATTCAGTTTAAATTTCTCCTCGCCAGCATAACAAAAACCGTCTTTAAAAAAGGGAAGGTTACTTGCCGGACTTAAATGGTATGAACTTCCATCTGCAGCTGTTAACACATTATTAAAACTTAACGGAGCAAGCAATTTACAATCGTGCATTGCTGCAAACTGGCTTTGGGTAATGGGGGCCAATTGCCTGAAATCCATCCAACCTTGATAACCATCGTAGCCATTCTGAATGAGCCACCAACGTTCGTCTTTCTGAATAATTTCGACGTGATCGCCGAATAAAAGTTGCGAAACAATTTCTGCTTTATCTGATGCATCAGCCCTTAAGGCCGCTACAGCAACCCTGCAAATACCGTATTGATTTTCCATTTAAGTATGCTCGTGAAACTACTGTAAAACTAATAAAATACATCGATTGCCTAACATTTTGCACACAAATTTGTTATTTTTATGATGATCACCCTTTAAATATGCTCGCCATGAATTTTAAAAAAATATTAATTGCCGTTGATAACAGTACCTGCTCAGAAAAAGCGGCAAAAGCCGGTTACGACATGGCTGAAAAATTTGGAGCAGAAGTAGCATTGGTTAACATTATCGAGCCTGTTCCGGCTAACGTAAACCCAGATTTAACCCTGGCGCCGGTGTTTTTAGAAACATATGACAATAGCGAAGAAAACAGCCATATTTTGCTCAAAGAAATGGAGACGAAATATAGCAAAGGTGCAAAAACCACTTATTTAAGTGTTGTAGATACCGCAGCACATGGTATTATCCAACAATCGGACGAATGGGGATCTGATTTAATTGTTATTGGCACTTATGGACGTACGGGCTTATACCATTTTTTAATGGGAAGCGTTGCCGAACATGTGGCAAGAAAATCTGCTTGTCCGGTTTTGATTATTCCTAATAAATGCGATGTTTGAGCTAAATTCAGTTCAAACAAATGAAAATTCACATATTTGGGGCTTCTGGTTCGGGTGTAACTACACTGGGCAAAGCCTTGGCAAAAAAGTTAAACGTTCCCTATTTTGACAGTGATCAATATTTCTGGATACCAACTGATCCTCCATTTACAACAAAACGAAATCCTAAGGAAAGAAATGACCTCATAAAAATGGCTTTAACAGAAAGTGATCATTGGGTTTTTGGTGGCTCAAGTGTGAGCTGGGGCGATGGTATTTTTCCAGAATTTGATCTGATTGTATTTCTTTGGCTTCCTCCAGAAGTGAGGTTGAATAGATTAAAAAAAAGAGAATTTGACCGTTATGGATCTGTAATTTATCAGGATCCTGAAAGAATAAAAAAGCATCAGGATTTTATCGAATGGGCAACTAACTATGATATTGATCCGATTAAATCTGGCTTCACAGGCAGGTCGTTAAAAGTACATGAGGATTGGATTAAAGATTTAAACAAAGAAATTTTACAGATTAGAGGTGATTTTACTGTTGAAGAAAGAATAAAAAAAATTATAGACCATATAGAAACTAAAAAAGGCACCAAATGGCGCCTTTAAGATGTAAATATTTTTATAAAGCTTATCCTTCCTGGTGTAACCAAGCTTTCTTAGCCAATAATTCTTCTTCGGTTTCGCGGATATCTTCGTCATCTACGCAACAATCTACCGGACATACTGCCGCACACTGAGGTTCATCATGAAATCCCTTACACTCTGTACACTTATCGGATACAATATAATAAACTTCATCCGAAACTGCTTCTTGAGCTGCATCAGCTTCAATTTGTTGATTACCAAAATCAATGATACCATTTAAATTTGTACCATCAGAAAAACGCCATGCAGTACCGGCATCGTAAATTGCGTTATTAGGACATTCTGGTTCGCAAGCCCCACAATTTATACACTCATCTGTTATTTTAATCGCCATGTTTTCGTCTAATTCTTTTGCTTAGTTTACCTTTGCGCTGCAAATATAAGATATAATCACTTAATAATAATTCTAAATATGTCAGCATTAACTCAAGAAAAAGTAATAATCGCATTCAACAAACTGGGTAAATTGCTTACAAACCCTACTGACATACTAGGAAATGCATTTTATAGTGCCGAAAGTACTAATGCATGGTTTACTGCAGAAAACATAAAAAAATCGATTTTATCTTTTGCCGAAATGTTAAATGAGGCTGATTTGGCCATTTGGTTCAAATCAGTTAAGTTTAGTACCTCACCTAAAAAGATTGGTTTAATCCTGGCAGGGAATATTCCACTGGTGGGTTTACATGATGTTTTAAGTGTATTGGCCACAGGTAATATCGCCTTAATCAAACTTTCTTCGGCTGATGATAAATTAATTAAAGCCGTAATTGCCGAACTCGTTAAAATAGAACCTGCTTTTCAGGATAAAATAGATTATGTAGAGCGCTTAAAGGATTTTGATGCTGTTATTGCAACCGGAAGCAACAATTCATCCCGCTATTTCGACTATTATTTCAGTAAAGTGCCTAACATTATCAGAAAAAACAGAAACAGTGTTGCAGTTTTAGATGGCGCTGAGAGTTTCGAAGATATTCAAAACCTGGGTAACGATATTTTCGATTACTTTGGCTTAGGCTGTAGAAATGTTTCTAAAATCTATTTTCCAAAAGGATATGACATTGCTAATTTTTACGAGGGTATAGAAAGTTTTCAGCCTATTATCAACCACTTTAAATACAATAATAATTACGATTACAATAAATCTATCTATCTGGTTAATGCGGCTAAACACTTCGACAATGGTTTCTTATTATTAAAAGAAGATGAAAGCCTGACATCACCTTTGGCTGTTCTCTTTTATGAAGAATACGAGCAGCTGCAAGCGCTTGAAGATAAACTGAAAAACCAATCAGAAAACATTCAATGTGTGATTAGCAAATCGCCTTTAAGTTTAAATACTTTCGGTTTTGGCCAAAGCCAGCACCCTAAACTTTGGGACTATGCAGATAATGTAAATACCGTTGAGTTCTTAAACAACCTAAATTGAATTTCTAAAATTAGTGTTTCAGCTTTCTCCTTTGGTCTTTCAGCTTAAATAGCTACTTTTGGACATAATGTATATCGTTAAAGTTAAAGGCATAGCCAAAATTCCAGATTACGTACAGTTAAGAGATGACAAGTTTACACTTTTAGCTTATTTTAGGGTTGACAGACCTGATAAATCGCTGGAAAAACTTGGACTTGGAGATAAGCAAGAATACATTATGGAAATGGTTAAAGATTTGCCTTTCGGGCAGATTGCAAAATTAGAAATATAATATGGCAGGCAACTCAGTAATTCATTTAAGCAATGTTGATGTTTTTCAACAGAAACATCTAGTCCTCTCAAACGTAAATTTACACATCGAAAAGGACGAATTTGTCTTTCTGATCGGTCAAACAGGTTCGGGCAAGAGCAGTTTGCTTAAAATATTATATGGCGACTTACATATTGGTAATGGCGAAGGTAATATTGCGGGTTTCGACCTTAAAAACCTAAAAGAAAGTCAGGTGCCGTTTTTACGCCGTAAATTGGGTGTAGTTTTCCAGGATTTTCAATTGCTTACTGATAGAACCATTGAAAAAAATCTAGAGTTTGTGCTTAAGGCAACAGGTTGGAAAGACGAAAAACTAATTAACGAACGCATTAAAGATGTTTTAGACAAAGTTGGTTTGCGTTCTAAAATCAAAAAAATGCCACACGAAATTTCTGGCGGTGAGCAGCAGCGTATTGTTATTGCAAGAGCTTTGCTAAATGATCCAGAAATTATTCTTGCTGATGAGCCTACAGGGAACTTAGATCCGGAAACATCAGAAGAAATTGTAACCCTTTTAAAACAAATTAGCCAGGCCGGAACTGCGGTTTTAATGGCTACACACGATTACCATATCATCCGTACTTTCCCTTCGCGCATTATTAAATGCGAGAATGGAGTTGTGCACGAAGATGCACAAATCGTATAAAAAATTCTGACATCCGTCAGCTAATCAGCCAATCTGTTCAGATAAATACAAATAAATCTGACAGCTTGGCTGATTTCCGTTTATGGCAAAATAGTTGAGATCAACACAAAAAAATTCAGCCCAGTATTATGTTTAATAAGAAGAAAAATAACGATAAAGAAGAAAATATAATGAATCCTGAAAATACATCAGAAAATACTGCTGAGAATGTAGAGAATACTGATGCTCCTATTGCTGAAACTGATCAGGCGCCCGAATTATCTGCAGAAGAAAAATTGCAAGCGGAAGTTCAACAACTTAACGACAAATATTTACGTTTATACGCTGAGTTCGATAATTATAAACGTCGTACACAAAAAGAACGGGTAGAATTATTGCAAACCGCTGGTAAAGATGTAATTGTTTCACTTTTACCTGTTTTAGATGATTTCGACCGAGCATTAAAAGCAATGGAAACTGCTGCTGACGTTGCCCCGGTTAAAGAAGGCATTTTATTGGTAAGCACCAAGCTAAAAAACACTTTGGCACAAAAAGGATTGAAAGATGTAGAAAGCATCAGTCAACCTTTCAATACCGATTTCCACGAAGCGATTACCAATATCCCTGCTCCTAGCGATGATCTTAAGGGGAAAGTGATTGATGAAGTTGAAAAAGGTTATACCTTAAATGATAATGTAATCCGCTTTGCTAAAGTAGTAGTTGGAGCGTAAGAAATAATTATTGAATGATTGAATTTTGAATGATTGAATTAACATTCTCTCATGCCATCACTCAATCATTTAATCATTTTATAAAGAAGATGAGTAAAAGAGATTATTACGACGTATTAGGCGTAACTAGGGGCGCAGCCGCTGATGAGATAAAGAAAGCTTATCGCAAGATGGCAATTAAATATCATCCAGATAAAAATCCAGGAGATAAAGCTGCTGAAGATAAATTTAAGGAAGCTGCTGAAGCTTACGAAGTTTTAAGCAGTCCCGATAAAAAACAACGTTATGACCAATACGGTCATGCGGGTGTTGGCGGCGCAAGTGGCGGCGGTTACGGCGGTGGCGGCATGAACATGGACGATATTTTTAGCAATTTCGGCGATGTATTTGGTGGTCACAATCCTTTCGAAAGCTTTTTTGGTGGTGGTGGCGGCCAGCAACGCGGCGGTCGTCGTGTAGCCAAAGGCTCTAACCTACGTATAAAAGTTAAATTAACACTAGAGGAAATTGCACATGGCGCAGAAAAGAAAATCAAGGTTAATAAACTAATTGTTTGTAAAACCTGTGATGGTTCTGGTGCGAAAGATAAATCATCGGTAAGTACCTGTGGTACCTGCGGCGGTAGCGGCCAGGTGCGTAGAGTAACCAATACTATTTTAGGCCAGATGCAAACAGCATCTACCTGCCCTACCTGTAACGGTAGCGGTCAGCAAATTACCTCAAAATGTACAGTTTGTCATGGAGACGGTGTTGTACGTGGCGAAGAAACCATTACCATCAATATTCCTGCTGGTGTAAGTGAAGGTATGCAGTTAAGCATGAGTGGAAAAGGAAATGCTGCACCTAATGGCGGTATCCCAGGCGATTTAATCATCTTAATTGAAGAAACGCCACACGAAACCTTAAAACGCGAAGGCAACAATATCGTTTACGATTTACATTTAAGCTTCGTTGATGCTGCTTTAGGAATGAGCATTGAAGTACCGACCATTGATGGTAAAGCAAAAATCAAAATCGATCCGGGTACACAAAGCGGAAAATTATTACGCTTAAAAGGTAAAGGTTTACCAGAAGTGAATTCTTACCATAGAGGTGATGAGATTATCCACATCAATATCTGGACTCCAAAAGCTTTAAGTAGCGACGAACGTAATGCTTTAGAGAAATTACGTGAATCGCCAAACTTTAAGCCTCAACCGGGTAAAAATGATAAGAGTTTCTTCGAAAGAATGAAAGAATACTTCGAGTAATTAATTAAATATAAATTGAAAAACCGATGTCGCAAGCATCGGTTTTTTTGTTTTATAAGTATCACACCAAAAATATACCCGTAAATTGGATAATTGATTTTTCGTCGCATCAGATGGTAACATCTGACACCACGAGTATTTAGTGAAGTCAGGTGTTACCATCTGAATATAAGAACCATTCCAGTAAACTTAGATAATCCATTTTTCACCGTATCAGATGGTAACATCTGACACCACAGATATCTGAGCATAAATTGCTTACTTTTTTGGGTTACCATATCCATTAAACCGGTATTAATTTCAAAACATGGACGAACTCACTACCGCTTTCAGAAAGTACCCAATAGCATTGGTAATATTTGCATTGTATTTAATCTCTTGGATTTCTCCACTCCTAATTGAGGTTTTCTTTGCTTCGACAAAAAACGCGTCGCAATTAAAAAACAATCATTCACCGTTTGCCGGATTTTTAACACTTTCAATTTTCTACCTGTTAATTACGCTAATAATAGGTTTTGTAGTTAAGAGAAATAACTTCTATTTAAAGTTATCTGGCTATATTGGCAGCTCATTAATCATTTTTAGCGGCATATATAACGGATAATAAACCTTTTCATTTATAGTCTGTTTTCTATACATGAAATGGAGAATTGGTTGCTCAGGCTTCTATTATCGCGAATGGAAAGAGATCTTCTACCCAAAAGGTTTGGCACAAAAAGATTGGTTTAAATATTATTGCGAGCATTTTAATACAATAGAAATCAATTCTACCTTTTATAAAATGCCAACTCAAAAATCGTTCGATAAGTGGTATAATGAAAGTCCGGGTGATTTTTTATTTACGATTAAGGCCCCGCGGTTAATTACACATTATAAACAGTTCAATGAATGTGAACAACTCATAAACGATTTTTACGAGGCTATTCAAATCGGACTAAAAGAGAAATTGGGATGTGTACTGTTTCAGTTTCCACCAAAGTTCGATTATAGTGCAGAACGGCTAAACCTGTTGATCGAAAATTTAAGGCCTGATTTTAAAAATGTGGTAGAGTTTCGCCACATCAGTTGGTTTGATGAAGAAATTTATAAAAACCTCGCTCAAAACAACATCATATTTAGCGGCCAAAGCTATCCTTCTGCCCTACCTGATGATGCAATTCAGAATGCAGAAACTGTGTATTACCGTTTCCACGGGAAGCCTGTGCTTTACAAATCAGAATACGACATGAATGTTATTAAAACTTTCAAAAATCAGATCAATGATGCAAAAAGCGAAATTTTTGTATATTTCAACAATACCTGGGGAGTTGGGGCATTACACAACGCCAAACAACTGCAGACTTTGATAAAATAGTTGTATTAGTATTTTTGTGATGTCAGATATTACCATCTGACTACCTCGATCATATTAATAAAATTGGATGAAGATTGTTGTTTGATTTTTATGTTTAAGATGGTAACATCTTACACCACGGGAAATTTATGGAAACCTCGCAAGAGCGTAAACTTATAAGCCACTTGCTATCATGCCAAACCAACAGCAACTGAAAAATAAACCTGATGGCGATGGTATTTCGCTCTACTACCCTTAATTTAGCATCACATTAACGTAATTTAATGGAGAGCAGGAAACAGTTCCCAAAGAACCACTGCAAGCTTTCCAAAATAAAAAAATATAGACTATGCGCATTGCAGTTATCGACCTGGGTACAAATACTTTCCATTTACTTATTGCTGAAATAACGGGAAACCAGCCCGAAATTTTATACAAAACGAATGTGCCTGTTAAATTGGGCGAAGGAAGAATTAACGACAATATTATCATTCCTCCAGCCTTTGAAAGAGGTGTAAATTGCCTTGAAACGTTTAGTCATACAATGGCTGAATATCAGGTTAGGGAGATAAGGGCTACCGCTACTTCGGCGGTTAGAAGCGCAGAAAATGGGCAAGATTTTGTTGATGCTGTAAAAGAAAGAACCGGAATAAGCATCGAAACGATTAGCGGCGATGAAGAGGCTGAATTGATTTACAAAGGTGTAAAACTGAGCGGAGCAATTACAGAGCTATCTTTGATTATGGATATAGGCGGCGGCAGTGTTGAATTTATCCTGTGTGACCCCGAAAAACTGATCTGGAAAAAAAGTTACAATATTGGGGCAGCGCGTTTAATGCAACAGTTCTTTAAATCAGATCCCATAGCCGAAGATGAAAAGAATGCCATTTTATTTCACATTCAAAATCAACTGGCAGATCTTTTCGAAATCTGTGAAAAATACCATCCAGAAATTTTAATCGGATCTGCTGGGGCATTCGAAACATTTGCCGAGCTTATTATTAGAAAAAACAAGTTAAAAGCAGATATTAATACTGTCAAAACTTTCGCATTCAATTTCGACGATTATATCGAAACTTCCATCAGACTATTGAACGCTACGCATAAAGAGAGAGCCACAATGCCAGGCATGATCCCTTTAAGGGTTGATATGATTGTGATTGCTTCGCTAATTACGAACTATGTTTTAGGCAGGGCAAAAATAAACCGGTTAACACTTTCTACCCATGATTTGAAAATGGGTGTTTTGGCCAGCATGATATAAAAAAATGATCCATACGGATATGGATCATCGAGAGATTAGCGTATATTAATTTAGGATTATTTCTTCTTAATTGAGGGGATTACCACTCCCATGATCATGGGCTCAGCCTTATTAAGCTTAAGGCTGATTTGTTTTTCCTTAGAAAAATCAATGGTCAAAAATGCCCTATACCTCATGCTTTCAACCACTAATTTATTATTGTTTAGATCAAATTTGTTATCTAAAGTGATTTCATACCGCCCGTTTTTATCGGTTAATGCAAAAAATTTGGTATCAAGAATGGCTAATCTTATGCCTGCAGCAGGCTTATTGTCGGCACCGATAACGTAACCGTATATTTTTTTTGGTACAACGGTTTTTTTATCGTCTGTTTTGTTATTTATACCTCTTGTTATTTCAATCGGCGTTTTCAAATTTTCTGCCCGTGCATCCATCATAAAAATGCTCATTCCTATAGCCAGTACACCAAGATATTTCATCCAGTTTCTATTGCTTGTTGGCACAATAGCTAAATGATAGTTAAGCTGGTTTAATTGAGTTTGGCTCAGGCGACCGCATATTGACGAACCTGCATTTGCTAATACATTGATGATTTCGGCATTAGTATAAGCTGAGAAATCGATTACATTTTTATTACAAGCCTTACAAAAATTAAAACCTTCACCTTTTTCCATTTCATCCCAGTTTTGCAAACAGGGTTCGGCTATTGTAATTTCGCTAATTTTGTTTTTCATGGTAGTATTTTTAAAAATGATGACAGTACATGAAAAATTCCATAACATCAAGACTGTTATTTACCTTTTTCTTCAGGGACCAATTTACTGGCTAAATAATTAGGCAAAGTTTTAACTGCTTTATTTAACTTTTCAACATTAGCACTTTGAAGCTTTTTGTCACTTAAATTGTAATTATAGTTTAAAAACAAATAGTAAATCAGTATCCGATTGTAATCGTCCAAATCATGATCGATGATCATACTCAACATCTTCTCTTCAATTAAACTTGCATTTTTCGTTTCGGAAAGTGCCCTACCAAGCCTACCAATATTGCCGTAATAGTGGTTGTTGCTTGCATTTTCTACCCTTAAGCTGATACCTAATAATAAATCTAAAACGTTTATATCTAAAACTTCTAACTCTTTGATATAAGTTTTCCGGCCGGATTGTGCATAACTACCATCGCTCATTCGATCAAATCTATCGTTCATGATGTCCAGATGAGCGCGCAGAAAAATTTCCCATTTAGCTGTTTCAGCAGATAGTTTTGCTATATTCATCGCATGGATTCTAGGACTATTATCCATGCTACATCCACCTACCACGATTCTATTGCGTTTTAATTCGAGCGCTGTTTTCTTAGCGTAATATAATCCTACAAGCTCTTCAAAATCATCACCTCCACCACCATTTTCTACAGCTTCTTTTACGGCTTCATTAAATAGTGAAACAAAGTGTAAGTCCTTTTTATACAAACTATCTATTTTTAATCTTCTAATTACCCTCCACTCTTCTAATTTTTTATAAAAAGTTTCATCATCTTCCCCTTCGCTAAAAGCTGGCCTTAAGGTCTTTTGAGTTATGTAATTTTCGAATTCCCCTATTTTTTTATACTTCTTATTCGAAAACCTTACACCAGTTTTTGCCGCTTTTTGATAAAACACCTGAGTGGAAGTATCTACCATACAATCAGAATATTGAATCATTTTGGCATAAGTTACAGGAAGTGGACTTTGTTTAAATGAATCTTTGATGTAGAAGGCATTTAAAAATGTCTCACTAGATTTGGAACCTGGTTCGTAATTAATAATCCATGATTGTTTTAACGGTGTTTCGTATTTGGCATAATCGCCCGTAAAAGTGATACGATGATTATGTTTACCATTCAATTCAACGCTATTGAATTCTAATATTGGTGTATCTTTGTAATTCTTGTATTTAAATCTCACAATCAGCAGATCTTTTTCAATTTCAGAAGCAGCATATTTTTTAATAAAATTATCAAATGAAATATTTGCATCAAGATCTTTTTTAGCCTCTTTCGCCTGCTCACCAGAAAGCGAAATATAGTTAGCCAATGTCTGAGATTTAGCTATGTAAATTTTATTGAGATCACAAGACTTAAACTTAAGGTTTAGCGAATCGACAATAAACTTTAGTTGTTTTACAGTATGATCTGAATAAATAAGTTCATTGCTTTGTTTTCCAAATTCATTCTGGCCAAAGCAGTTAAACGAAGAAATTGAAATAAGCAGGATAAATATCTGTTTCATAAAGGCTATAGATTAGGTTAGTCATTTGAAACAGATGATGAAGCGTTGAGATATTTTCCATAAATAACCTCAATTAAAATCTTATTTATTATTGTGAAGAGAATTTCAACAGTTCGTTATAAAGCTTTTCTGTTGGTAGGCCCATTACGTTTGTATAAGAGCCTTCTATGCGCTCTACTACGACAATACCCCACCAATCTTGCACGCCATAACTCCCAGCCTTATCAAAGGGTTTATAATTATCAATGTAGAAATCAATTTCATCAGCTGTAACAGATTTACAGTAAACCTCTGTTCTATCGTAAAAAGAATGAATTTTATCACCTTTAACAAGTGTTACACCTGTAAAAACCTCATGCCTGCTTCCCGATAATTTTTTTAACATTTCTTGTGCATGTGCCCTATCTTCAGGTTTACCTAAAATTTCTCCGTTCAAGGCCACAATGGTATCAGCTGTAATCACTATTTCACCATTTGCAGTAAAAGCCTTAGCCTTCTGTTCTGAAATGTAAACGGCAATTTCTGAAGGACTTAAATCCGATGGGTAGCTTTCATCTACATCTTTTAGTTCGACTTTAAAATTTAAGCCCATAAGCGTTAAAAGCTCTTGCCTACGCGGCGATTTAGATGCTAAAATAATGGGAGGGAAATTGGCAGGCATATTTTATTTTTCTGCTAAAATAAGAAAAGCGACATAAAGCCGCTTTTCTTATTTGATATTTTACCAAGATTAGTTATTTCCACCACCTTGTCTACGTTTTTCCATTTCAGCACGTTGCTCTTTTTGCCAAGCTTCGTAAGT
>Ga0163161_10001684_pt1 | contig 16226 bp, 14 predicted proteins | sample S45metaG_FD_129847 | JGI IMG/M metagenome (GOLD analysis project Ga0163161, IMG submission 129847) | Switchgrass rhizosphere microbial communities from Kellogg Biological Station, Michigan, USA - S4-5 metaG | ecosystem: Host-associated > Plants > Roots > Rhizosphere > Soil | place: USA... | reverse complement strand
GAACTGCCGGTACAGGGCCAGCGAACCTACGAAGCCATTCTGAGCGGCGGCCCCTTCCGACATGAAAAGGACGGCACGGTATTTGGCAATCGCGAGCGTCTCTTGCCGCCAGCGCGGCGCGGTCATTACCGCGAGTACACGGTGGCAACGCCCGGCTCGCGTGACCGCGGGGCACGGCGCATTGTCTGCGGCGGCGAACAGCGCACCACACCCGAGGCCTGCTGGTACACGGCAGACCACTACGCGAGTTTCAGACGGATTGCACCATGAGCGATGACAACGACTTGAGCGGCGCCCCCAAGCGCCCCGAAGAAATGATGATGACTATGGAAAGACCAGCGGAGATGACACTATCCCTTCGTGCCGTACGCCCGAACATCGTGCAGTCGATTCGTGCGTTCCGCGTGAACGACCTGCAGGAAGCAGCGAACGCAGCGGGCCAGCATTTCCTGTACGCCAACCTGGGCAACGCCCAGACCAAGCAGGACGTTCTCGACCTGATCGCGCAGCAGTTCACCTTTCCGGCGCACTTCGGCAAGAATTTCGACGCGCTGTACGACTGCATGACCGACCCGTTGCATAAATCGGGCCCGCAGCCCGGTTTCGTGATCGTGCTCGAGCAGATCCCGGCCAACGCCAAGTTCGACAAGGAAGCACGCGAGCAGCTGCTCGACATCTTCCGCGACGCCTCCGACTACTGGGGGGACCGAAAAGTCCCGTTCCGGTGCTTCTATTCTTTTCTGTAGCCCGTTCTGCACACACCAGCCAAGCAGAACGGGCGAACGAGGCTCAGCCGAACGGCGCAGCACTCGATGGCATCGAAATCAACGGCGGCACAGCTGCCGCGGCAACCGGCACGGAGCCTGAGGGCGAAAAAATGCCGACCGACAAACTGGTCGACGTTTCGCCGCTCGCATTGCGCATGAGCAGCCCCTTCAACGCGGGGTACTGGCTGGCAGCAGCTTGACGCTCGCCCAAGCGAGATAAAAAAGCCCGTTTTCGACGGGCTTTTTTTATTTGGGCGCCGGCGGAACGGCCTGGGCCAGCGCGACGTACTCGGCCACCGGCACTTCCTCGGCCCGGCGCTGGGCATCGAATTCCCCGGCAAAGCCATGCTCCTCGAGCCACTTGCCGAGGGTGTGTCGCATGATCTTGCGGCGCTGGCTGAACGCGACCTGGACAATCTCGCCGAGGCGGGCGGCGTCGACGGCCGGCGGCTGGGCCAGCGGCACCATCCGGACCACGGCGCTGTCGACGCGCGGGGGCGGCTCGAAACTTTCGGGCGGCACGAACAGCACGTTTTCCATCCGGTAGCGCCACTGCAGCATCACGCTCAGGCGGCTGTAGTCGGACGTGGCGGGGCTGGCCACCATGCGGTCGATCACTTCCTTTTGCAGCATGAAATGCTGGTCGGCGATCAGGTGGGCAAAGCCCAGCAGGTGGAACAGGATGGGCGTGGAGATGTTGTAGGGCAGGTTGCCGACCACGCGCAACGGCGTTGCAAACCTGGCGGCGAGCTCGGCGAAATCGACCTTGAGCACGTCGGATTCGATGACGTCGAGCTGCGGATGCTCGCGCAGGCGCCTGGCCAGATCGCGGTCGAGCTCGATGACCGTGAGGCGCCCGAGCCGCTCGACCAGCGGCTGCGTGAGTGCCGCCAGGCCCGGGCCGATCTCCACCATGGCATCGCCAGGCTGCGGCGCGATCTCGTGCACGATCGCATCGATGATGCCGCCGTCGGACAGGAAGTGCTGCCCGAACCGTTTCCTGGCGATATGGGCCATCAGGACTGGGGCGGCTCGCGGTATTCGACGTAGGCGCGCGCGCGCACTTCCTGCACCCAGGTGGTGAAGGCCTCTTCGACCCGCTTCTCGCGCAGCACGGCGCGCGCGGCTTCGCGCTGCTCGGTCTGGGTGAGCTTGGCTTCGCGGCGGCCGACCACCTGGATCAGGTGAACGCCAAAGCGGGACACCACGGGGTCGCTGATCTGGCCGGGTGCGAGGCGGTCCATGGCTTCCTCGAACTCGGGCACGAACTGGCCGGGACGCGACCAGCCCAGGTCGCCGCCTTCCTTGGCGCTCGCATCCTGGGAGTTGTCGCGTGCAAGGCCGGCGAAATCGGCCGTGCCGGCCTGCAGGCGGCGCTTGAATTCCGCGAGCTGCGCAACGGCCTGCGCAGCAGTGCGCTTGGGGTCGTTGAGCAGCAGGATGTGGCGCACCTGCGTCTGGGTGACGGTGGCATCCGCGCCGACCTGGGCCTTGGCCAGCACCTTGAGCACATGGAAGCCGGCACCCGAACGGATGGGCCCGGCAATGCCGTTGACCGCGGTCGACTGCGTGGCTTCGACGAACAGCGACGGATAGCGGTCGGCGCTGCGCATGCCGATGGCGCCGCCGTTGGCGCGGTCGGGCGAGTCGGAGTTGTCCTGCACCAGCTTGGCGAAGTCTTCGCCCGAACGGGCGCGCTGCGCGAGGCCCTGGGCGCGCTGCTGCAGGGTGGCGATCTGTGCGGCCGTTGCGTTCTCGGGCACGGCGACCAGCAGCTGGGCGAGGTTGATGTTCTGCAGCGCGGCATCCCTGGAGGGAGAGTTACGCTGGTCCCGCAGGTATTCGTCGGCCTCGGCGTCGCTGATCTTGACCTTCGCCTCGACTTCGCGGTCGCGCAGCCGCGTGAGCAGCAACTGGTCGCGAAGGTCGTTGCGGAATTCGCGCGGCGAGATGCCTTCGGCCACCACGCGGCGGCGCAGCTCTTCGACCGTGATCTGGTTCTGCCGCGCCACGGTCTGTTCGGCCTGGTCGATGGCGACGTCGTCCACCTTGATGCCGTTTTCCTTGGCCAGCTGGAGCTGGGCGCGCTCTGAGATCAGGCGCTCGAGCACGAGCCGGGTGAGCTCGGGACGGGGAACGCGCTCGGCCTCGGCGTTTTCGCGGATGAGGCGCGTGACGCGCGACTGCACCTCGGTGTTGGTGATGGGCTCGGAGTTGACCAGTGCGACGATGTACTCGGCCGAGCGCTGCACCGGTGCAGCGGCCGAGGGCGCGGGCCGCGCCGGGGGGGGCGCAAGGCGCGGTCCGGCACGCATGATGTCCGTGATGCCGCTGCCGCCACCGGGCCGCAGGCCCTGTGCGCCGGACGATGCGGCCAGCGCCGCAAGGCAGCCGAGGGTAAGGATGGATCGGATGTGTTTCATGGCGTTGCTCGGTCGTCTCAGTCGTAATTGGTGAAGCGGCTCGGCCCTTCGGTGGGCTGGCGAAGAGGCTGGTAGCGCTGGATGTTTTGCCGCAGCGCCTGCATCGGGCTCGACCCGATGCTGGAGAAGCCGACGAATTCAAGCTGGAACATGATGCGTGTGTTGGCCGTCACCTGACCGGTCGTGATGCGCTGGAGCACCACGCGTCCGATCCAGCAGCAGCCGTCGTACTCGAAGCCGAGCACGCCGTCCGTGAGTTTCCGGTCCTGCAGGCTGTAGTTGAGGCGCCCGACCGCATACCACCGTCCGCCGCCCTGGCCCTTGCCTAGGCCCAGGTCCTTGCCCTTGTCGCCCCACAGGTCGTTGAGCGGCCATTGCCAGCCCACGTCGAACGACTTGTTGCCGTCCGTGGCGGTGGGGGTGGTGGGCGCCTGGTAGCGGAAGGCCGCGCTCAGGTTGTGGTACGGCTCGGGGTTGTAGCGCGCGCTGATGGCCGCGCGCTCCGACTTGCGGGTGTCGGGGTTGTACTGGACGACCGTGTCCAGGCTCCACTTGGGCGTCCAGTTGATCTGTGCGCCCACCAGCAGGTCGCTCGCCCGGTCGGTCACGGGCACGCCGCCCGGCAGTGTGACCTTCTGGTCGCTGAAGCGCAGCCGCTGTGCAATACCGAAGCGCGCCGCCTCGGCGCCAGTGTCGGGGTCGATCAGGCGCGAGGTCACGCCAAGCGTGAGCGTGTTGGTGTCGGAGATGCGGTCGTTGCCCGAGAACGCATTCTCGGTATAGATGGTCGCAAAGCTGAAATCGTTGGCGGCCGAATCGTAGTTCGGCAGCATGCTCTGGTTGCGGTACGGCGTGTAGACGTAGTAGGCCCGCGGTTCCAGCGTCTGGCGGAAGGCGCGGCCGAAGTAGTTCGCGTCGCGTTCGAAGATCAGGCCGCTATCGAGGCTGAAGGTCGGTATCGTCCGGTTGCTCGAGGTCGGGAAGAAGTACAGCGAATTGCCGTTGTAGGGCACGCCGTTGACGTACGTGATGCCGTTGACGGTGAGCTTCGGAATGTCCGACTGCGGCAGGTAGTAGTTGTACGAAGCCGCGTTCAGCTGCAGCTTCGGAATCACGAAGGAGCTCGGCGTGATGAACGGCCGGCTGATGGAGGCCACGGCAAAGGCGCGGTCGCCGTCGGGCTGCGACTGCTGGGTGGCGTCGAAGCCGGGCTGGCCGCTCAGGATGGTGTTGACGCGAAACCGCGTGTAGTCGAGGTTCAGCCCGACGTCGAAGCCGTGCCAGTCGTACTTGGCGTAGTTGGCCGTGATCTGCGGCATGCGGTCGTACGACGGCACGAGCGGCGCCAGCGAATACTGCAGTGTCTGGTAGCGCATGGTGCGCACCATGCCGCTCCAGTCGCCCTTGCCCCAGTTGAGCGCCGCTTCGTTCGGCAGCTGGCGCTGCGACAGCGTGGGCGTGCGCGTGAAGTCGCGCCAGTAGTCGTCGTCGCTGACGCGGTTGATGTTGATGTTGGCCGACAGCGAGTCCAGGCCCAGCGCCTTGGCATCGAAGTCTTGGTGGTGATTGGCCCAGATGCCCCAGCGCTTGCTGCTGGGCGGCGGGCCGAAGGTCAGGGCCGACGCCTGGATTTCACCGTTGGCGAGCTGCTGCAATTGCGCGCTGCGCGCTTCGTTGTAGCGCTGCCCGACGAGACGGTCGCTGCCCATCAGGTCCAGCCGGATGCTGCCGCTGTACTCTTTCTCGAGATAGCGGAATTCCGTGCCCAGGTTGAGGCCGCGCTTGCTCATCAGCGTGGGCGTGATGGTGGCGTCCCGGTTGGGGGCGATGTTCCAGTAGTAGGGCTGCGAGATCTCGATGCCGTTGGTGTTGTCGACACCGACGGTCGGCGGCAGCAGGCCGCTCTTGCGTTCGTTCGACAGCGGGAAGCTGACGCTCGGAATCGGTGGCGTGCTGATGCCCATGAAGCTCAGGCGCGCATCGGTCGCCACGCCGACGTTTTCCTCGGTGTCGGTGGTCATGGTGGCGGCGGTCAGCAGCCACGCGGGCATCCAGCCCGGATAGTCTTCGCGGCGGCAGGTGGTGTAGGTGGCGCTGCGGGCCACCGACACCTTGCTGTCGACGAAATCGATGCGCTGCGCCTCGCCGTGCCCGCCGTTGGCGAGGAAGGAGTAGCGCACGTTGTTGAAAAAGCCCTCGAAGGTCTCGAGCTTGAGTTCGAGCTCCGGGCCTTCGTACACATTGCCCGCCTGGTTGACCCGCACGTTGCCGCGCGCCTTGGCGCGGTCGTCGGGCTGGTAGTACTCGAGGCGGTCGGCGGTGATGGCCACTTCGCCGCGCCGCAGCGTGGCATTGCCTTCGACCACGGTTTCCAGGTCCTGGCGGCCCGACAGCCGGTCGCCCGTGATCAGGCTCGGCAGCTGGCCGCGTTCATTGGCCGGCAGCGTTTCGGTCAGCTGCGGCGTGCGCTTGAGCACGAGTGGGCCATCGAGGCCGCCCGCCGGCTGCGCGGACGCGCCGTGCGCATGCAGCAGCGCCAGCGACAACACGGCCAGTGGCAGGGGCGGGCCGGAACGCCGCGCGGCAACGCGTCGGCTCATCCAGCCACCCGCAAGGTCGTTCCGCAGAAGGCCCGCAGCCGCCCCGAGGGGGACTGCAAGTGCACAAGGTGCCAAGCGTGGGGGCTTTGGATCGTAGGCATCGGTCAGGAACGAAGGATCGTCGGGAGGACGGCGCGGCAGGCCGGCAGGTTGCAGGAGCCGGCGGCAACCCTGTTCGACCGGGGAGGACCGCAGGAGTTGCCGCGCCAGGCGGATTTGTAGAATCGATTATCCATGACAGCACCCCCGCTCCCGGCTTCCGGGCCCACCCCCTCCGCAGAGCCCATCGTCTGGGCCGATCCGGAGCGCGCCGCGACCTTCCAGCAATGGCTCGCCGGCATCGCCGCCGCGCACCGCCTGCTGCCCGCCACCGTGCGGCTTGCCTCCGCCGATGCAAGCTTTCGCCGGTATTTCCGGATCGACACCGCCGAGCCCGGCGGCACCCGCATCGTGATGGACGCGCCGCCGGACAAGGAGAACAGCGAGCCCTTCGTGCAAATCGCCCGCTTGATGGCCGATGCGGGCGTGACCGCGCCGCGCGTGCTCGAATGGGACAAGCCCGGCGGCTTCCTGCTGCTCGAGGACCTTGGCCGCCAGACCATGCTCGACGTGATCGATCCGGCCCATCCGGACGCGAGCCGCCCGCTCTACGACCAGGCCATCGACGCTTTGATCCGCTGGCAACTGGCCTCGCGCCCCGGCGTGCTGCCGCCCTACGACCGCACGCTGCTCGAGCGGGAGCTCGCGCTCTTTCCCGAGTGGTACATCGGCCGCCACCGCGGCATCGCCGTGGAAGGCAAGCTCAAGGAGCGGCTGGAACGCAGCTTCAGGCTCATCGTGGAGAGCAACCTGGCCTCGCCGAGCGTCTACGTGCACCGCGACTTCATGCCGCGCAATCTCATGGTCAATGTGGCCCCCACGCTCGCCGCCTCGGGGCGGCCCGGCGGCGGCCCGGGAGGCCCTCTCGGCGTGCTCGACTTCCAGGACGCGGTCTACGGCCCGATCACCTACGACATCGCGAGCCTGATGCGCGACGCCTTCCTGAGCTGGGACGAGGAGTTCGTGCTCGACGTGACGATCCGCTACTGGGAGGCCGCCCGCAGGGCCAAGCTGCCGGTGGATGCGGATTTCGGCGCCTTCTACCGCTCGGTCGAATGGATGGGGCTGCAGCGCCACCTCAAGGTGGCCGGCATATTCGCCCGCCTGACGCTGCGGGACGGCAAGCCCCGCTACCTGGCCGACGCACCCCGGTTCATCGCCTACATCCGCTCCACGGCCAGCCGCTACATGGAACTGACGCCGCTCTTGCGCGTGATCGATGAAATCGAAGGCAGCTCGGCGCTCACCGGCTTCGCCTACGGCAGGGTCTAGATGCCCCGCTTCCATTGCCCGGTGCCACTTGTGGCGGGTGCCACCTTCGCGCTGCCGCCCGGCGCCGCGCGCCACGTCCAGGTGCTGCGGATGCAACCCGGCGACGCGCTCACGCTGTTCGACGGTTCGGGCGGCGAATACGAGGCCACCGTCGAGCGCATGGGGCGCAGCGACGTCTCGGTGACGCTGGGTGCCCACGCGCCTGCGGAGCGCGAGGCCGGTCGCCCGGTGCATCTCGCAGTCGGCATGCCCGCCAACGAGCGCATGGACTGGCTGGTCGAGAAAGCCACCGAACTGGGTGTCGCCAGCATCCAGCCGCTGGCGACGGCCCACGGCGTGCTGCGGCTCTCGGGCGAGCGCGCCGAGAAGAAAAGGGCGCACTGGGAGGCGATTGCCATTGCAGCCTGCGAGCAATGCGGCCGCAACCGCGTGCCGGTGATCCATCCGGTGCGGCCGTTTGCCAACCCCGCGGCCTGGATCGATGCGGCCAACGGCGGTGCCGCGCTGCGCCTTGTGCTGAGCCTCGCGGAAGGCACGCGGCGCCTGGCCGACGCGACGACATCGGCACCGCGAGACGGCAGCGTGCTGGTGCTGAGCGGCCCTGAAGGCGGCCTGAGCGGCGCCGAGGAGCAGGAGGCGCTGGCGAACGGCTTTGCGCCCGTCACCCTGGGTCCGCGCGTGCTGCGCGCCGAAACGGCGGCGCTCGCCGCATTGATGTCGCTCGCCGGTCCGTAGCCATGTTTTCCAGAGGCGTGCGTGCCTCGCCCATTCGCCACGACAGACAAGAGAAGGATCTCCACGCCATGCATCGTTCGCCACGCGCCCTCCGGCTCGCTCCCCTTTCGGCCCTCGTGCTGGCCATGTTCTGCGCCGTGCAGGTCGCACAGGCCCAGAACGCCGCCGTCGCACCGACGCCCGCGCAGGTCGCTCCCGAGGTCGACAAGGCCTTCATGCAGTTGATGGCGGCGCCTGCGGTCCAGAAGCTGCTCGACGCGGTCAAGGCCGACCACGAGCGTTCGGTCGAAGACCTGAAGATGCTGACCGAGATCGAGGCACCGCCGTTCAAGGAACAAAAGCGCGCCGAAGCCTTTCTCGCACGCATGAAGGCACTGGGCCTCGCCGACGCGAAGATCGACGCCGAGGGCAATGTGGTCGGGCTGCGCAAGGGCACGGGCAACGGGCCCAAGCTGTTGATCTCGGCCCACCTGGACACCGTGTTTCCCGCCGGCACCGACGTGAAGGTCAAGGAGCACGACGGCAAGCTGCATGCGCCCGGCATTGCCGACGACACGCGCGGCCTGTCGGTGCTGCTGTCCTGGCTCAAGGTGCTCAACGACAACAAGGTGCAGACGGTGGGCGACCTGCTGTTCGTCGCCAATGTCGGCGAGGAAGAGCTCGGCAACCTGCGCGGCATGAAGGCCATCTTCCGCGACCACCTCGACATCGACGGCATGGTGGGGCTGGAGCCCTCGCCGGACGGCAACGTGCTGATCCTCGGCACCGCGAGCCACCGCTACGAGGTCACCTTCAAGGGGCCGGGCGGCCACAGCTTCGCGGCGTTCGGCCAGGTGCCCAGCGCGATCCACGGCATGGGCCGTGCCATTGCCAAGATCGCCGAGGTGCGCACGCCGAGCTTCCCGAAGACCACGTTCACCGTCGGCACGGTGGGCGGCGGCACCTCGGTGAACACCATCGCGCCCGACGCGCGCATGGCCGTCGACATCCGATCGGACGACATGGCCTCGCTGCTCGAGACGGAAAAGAAGATTCTGGCCGCCATCGACGAGGCAGTGGCCGAGGAGAACAAGCGCTGGAACGTCGGCACGCTGAGCGCGAGCCACAAGCTGATCGGCGATCGGCCCGGCGGCCGGACGCCTTCGGATTCGGTGATGGTGGAAGCCGCCATCCGCGCCAACACCGCCTTCGGCCACAAGACGCTTTTGCGCGGCGGCAGCACCGATGCCAACGTGCCGATGTCGTACGGCATTCCGGCCGTCATCGTGGGCGGCGGCGGCAAGTCCACCGGCTTTCATGCCCTGAGCGAGTCGATCGACGTGACAGACGCATGGAAAGGGGCGCAGAATTCTCTCGTCACGGTGCTCGGCCTGGTCGGCGTGCAAGGGGTCAGCCCCGCATTGCTGCCCAAACGCCCGGCACGTACCCGGTAATTTGTCACACAGCAGGGTTTTTGTCGGTTCATCAACAACCGGCTCGCGGTCGGTTTGCACCGGAAAATGCGAGCGGTTCTGTCACACACCAAGGAAATTGGCCATGGGTTTGCTCGATTCGGTACTCGGTCAGGTGCTTGGAGGCGCGGGCCAGCAGCAGCAGCCCCAAGGCGGCGGAATGGGGGATCTTGGCGGACTGGCCGGCGCGCTCGGCGGGCTGCTTGCGAACAACGGCAGCGAGGGAGGCCTGGGAGGGCTGGTGTCGAAGTTCGAGCAAGCGGGCATGGGCGATGTGATCGGCTCCTGGATCGGCAAGGGAGAAAACCAGCCGGTCTCCGAAGGACAGCTGCAGGATGCGTTGGGCGGCGACACCATCGCCAACATCGCTTCCAGGCTCGGCATCAATGCGCAAACGCTGCTGCCCATGCTGGCGACGCTGCTGCCGGTTCTCATCGACCGCCTCACGCCGCATGGCAAGGTGCCGGAGCAGGGCCTCGGCGACCAGAACGATCTGCTGGGTTCGCTCGGCGGCCTGCTGCAAAACAGGCAACCGTAGGCACATTCGCCCAGAAGGATTCCGGCGCCCGCAAGGGTGCTTTTTTTTGCCCCCCATTCCGGCTGGCGCGCCAGAGGCGAATCGCGTAGAACCGGAGCCTCCATGCCGCAACGCGCCTTCGCAGCCTTTCCATGAACCGCAACCTCTGGCTGCTCGCCATCTGCCAGGGCCTGTTCCTGACCAACAACGTCACCTTCATCGCCATCAACGGGCTGGTGGGCCTGGGCATTGCGCCGCAAGGCTGGATGGCCACGCTGCCGGTCATGGGCTACGTGGTGGGCGGTGCGCTCACCACCGGGCTGGTGGCGCGCACGCAGCAGCGCTTCGGGCGCCGCGGGTCGTTCCAGATCGGCCTGGCCGTCGGGTTCGGATCGGCCTTGCTGTGCGCCTTCGCCGCGATCTCGAAGAACTTCTGGCTGCTTTGCTTCGCCACGGTGGTGGCGGGCTACTACAACGCCAATGCCGGGCTCTACCGCTTTGCGGCCGCCGAGCTTGCGGCGCCGGCCTGGCGCGAGAAGGCGGTGTCGCTGGTGATGGCCGGCGGGCTGATCGGCGCGGTGGCCGGTCCGAACCTGGCGGCCGCCACGCGCGAAGTGTTCGCGGTGCCGTTCGCGGGCGCCTACATCGCACTGGCGGCAGTGGCGCTGCTGTCGATGGGCGTGATGCGCTTCATCGAATTTCCCGCCACGCTGACCCGCCAGCAGGCGCTGGGCGGACGGCCGCTGTCCGAAATCATGCGCCAGCCGGTCTTCATCGTGGCGGCCGCGGCGGGCGCGCTGGGCTTTGGCGTGATGAACCTGCTGATGGCGGCCACGCCGATCGCCATGCAGATCTGCAGCCTGCCGTTCTCGGACGCCGCGCTGGTGCTCGAATGGCATGTGATCGGCATGTTCGCACCGGGCTTTTTCACTGGCCACCTGATCCGCCGCTTCGGCGCGCTGCCGGTGATGGGCGTGGGGCTCGCGCTCAACTTCTGCTGCATCGCGGTGGCCCTGTCGGGCGTGGAACTGCAGCACTTTCTGGTAGCGCTGTTCCTTCTGGGCGTGGGCTGGAATTTCCTGTTCACCGGCAGCACCACGCTCTCGCTCACGGCCTACACGGCGGAGGAGCGCGATCGCGCGCAGGGGGCCCTGAATTTCTGCGTGTTCGCGACGGTGGCGCTGACCTCGTTCGCCTCGGGCGTCCTGGTGACGACCCAGGGCTGGCAGCTGCTGAACTACGGCTCGCTGGTGCCGGTGGTGCTGCTGGGCGCGGCGCTGCTTTGGCTCGCGCAGACGCGGCGCCGCGAGGCGGCCGCCAACGCCTGAGGGGCGGTTCAGCCCGGCGGAAAGCGCTTGTCGAGCCAGCGCTGCAATGTGGCGAACACCGTCCCGGCCTCCAGCTCATTGAATATCTCGTGGTACAGGGCTTCGAAGCAATGCGCTTCGACCTTGCCGGTGGCTGCGGCCGCCGCGGCAAAGTCGCGGCTGGCGGCCGGCCGCACGAGATGGTCGTCGCCCGCATAGATCAACAACGTGGGCACTGGCCAGCGCGCTGCGGCTTGCTGCACCGTGCGCCCTTCGTGCGCGAGAAAGCGCGCGAGCCGCCCGCCGATGCGGTCGTGCGTGAGCGGATCGTCCCGGTAGGCCCGCACGACGGCAGGGTCATGCGAAAGACAGTTGTCGTCCAGCCCGTTGCCGACCCGCAGGTTGGGCGCAAGGCGCGGCAACACCGCGAGCAGCACCTTCTGGAATCCGTTCAGGCCCGGATCGAGCCCCGGCGACGAGAGCACCAGCGCATCGACCGGCCGCATGCCGCGCGCCACCAGGCTGGCAGCGACCAGCCCGCCCAGGCTGTGGCCCAGCAGCACCAGCGGCACGCCGGGGTTCTCGCAGCGCGCGTCGTCGATCACCAGCGCGAGGTCGTCGACCAGGCGCAGTTCAGTGGGCAGGCCGCCCCGGGCGCCGGACGATTCGCCGTGGCCGTGGTGGTCGTGCGCCCACACCGCGAAGCCCCAATCCTGCAGGCGCTTCGCCAGTGCGTCATAGCGGCCGGCGTGCTCCCCCAGGCCATGGACCAGCACCACCACGGCGCGCACGGGGCCGCTGGCGGAGAAGCGGCGCAGCGACAGCGTCTCGCCGTCGGGCGTGGACAGCAAAGCGCGCTGCAGCGACCGCGGCTCCGGCGCGGCGCCGGTCAAGCGGCGACCGGCTCCGCGGCCACGGCGCGATGCGCGGCCGGCAAGGCCGCGATCACTTCGGCCACCGCGGCCGTGAGCTTCTTGGCATAGGGCACATGCAGGAACTCGTTGGGCCCGTGCGCGTTGCTCTTGGGGCCGAGCACGCCGCAGACCATCATCTGCGCCTTCGGGAAGCCGGCGCTCAGCATGTTCATCAGCGGGATGGTGCCGCCCTGGCCGATGTAGCCGCAGGAGGCGCCGAAGTGCGCCTGCGACGCCTTGTTGAGCGCTTCCTCGAACCACGGCGTGATCGCGGGCGCGTTCCAGCCGGTGGCGCCGCCGCCGCTCTCGAAAGTCACGCGCGCCTGGTAGGGCGCGTTGTCCTCGAGCAGCGCCTTCAGCTTCTGCACCGCCTCGGCCGCATCGACCAGCGGCGGCAGGCGCAGCGACAGCTTGAACGCGGTGTAGGGACGCAGCACGTTGCCCGCGTCCTTCAGCGCCGGAAAGCCCTCTGCGCCGGTGACCGACAGCGTGGGCTTCCAGGTGCGATTCAGCAGCGCTTCCACCGGATCCGTGGTGGTCGGGAGCGCGAACATGGTCGAGCCGCCGCAGTCGTAGTGCGCCCACGGGAAGCGCTTGTAGACCTCTTCGCCCAGGATCGCTGCGGTGGCCTTGGCCTGCGCCAGCCGGTCGGCCGGAACTTCGCAGTGGAAGCTCGCGGGCAGCAGGCGACCGGTGGCGCTGTCCTCGAGCCGGTCGAGCACCTGCCGCATGATGCGGAAGCTCGAAGGCACCAGGCCCGACGCGTCGCCGGAGTGGATGCCTTCGGTCAGCACCTCGACCTTCAGCGTGCCGCTGGCCATGCCGCGCAGCGATGTGGTGAGCCACAGCTGGTCGTAGTTGCCGGCGCCGGAGTCCAGGCAGATCACCAGTTCGACGTTGCCCAGCCGCGGGCGCAGCGCATCGACATACGGGAGCAGGTCGTAGGAGCCGCTTTCCTCGCAGGTCTCGATGAGCCCGACGATGCGCGGGTGCGCCGCGCCCTGGCTCTTCAGCGCCTGCAGCGCGGCGACGCTGGCGTAGACCGCGTAGCCGTCGTCGGCACCGCCGCGGCCGTACAGGAGGCCGTTCTCGTACTTGGGCGTCCAGGGGCCGAGGTCGTTGCGCCAGCCGGTGAATTCGGGCTGCTTGTCGAGGTGGCCGTACATCAGCACCGTCTCGCCCATGTCGGTGCCGGTGGCGGGCACTTCGAAGAACAGCACCGGCGTGCGGCCTTCCAGGCGCACGATCTCCAGCTTCAGCCCCTCGACCTTCTGCGCCTCGACCCAGGCGGCCGCATTGCGCAGCACGGTTTCCAGGTAGCCGTTGGCCGACCAGTCCTTGTCGAAACCGGGCGACTTGGCGGGGATGGCGATGTAGTCGGTCAGCTGCCTGACGATGTCGCCGTCCCAACGGGCGCTGACGTCGGACAGGGCGCGCTCGGCGTCGAGCGTTGCGGCGGGCATTTCGCGGTGCAGGGGGGCGTTCATCGGGGGTTCTCCGCGGGTGACGAAAGATCGCATTTTGCGCCTGCGCGCGACCCCGCGTAGAGTGCGGGCGATCTCAACCCGGAGCGCAATGTGAGCAAGGCAGCATCGACTCGGACCAGGACGGATATCAAGGTGGGCATCGGCGGCTGGACCTACGAGCCCTGGCGCGACAACTTCTATCCCAAGGGGCTCGCGCAGGCCAAGGAACTGCGCTATGCGAGCCGCAAGGTGAGCGCCATCGAGATCAACGGCACCTACTACAGCACCTTCAAGCCCGAGACCTTCCGCAAATGGCACGACGAGGTGCCCGACGACTTCGTGTTCTCGATGAAGGCGTCGCGCTTCGCCACCAACCGCAAGCTGCTGGCCACCGCCGGAGACTCGATCAAGCGCTTCATCGAGAGCGGCGTGGTGGAGCTGGGCGACAAGCTCGGGCCGATCGTCTGGCAGTTCATGCCCACCAAGCAGTTCGACCCCGAGGACTTCGAGGCCTTCCTGCAGCTGCTGCCGAAGAAGGAGGGCAGCCGCGCGCTGCGGCACGTCATGGACGTCCGGCACGAGAGCTTCATCACGCCCGCGTACCGGGCGCTCGCAAAAAAATACAAGGTGTCGACCGTGTTCACCGACGCCGACAAGTTTCCCTCGTTCGAGGAGCCCGAAGGCGACTTCGCCTATGCGCGGCTCATGATGGCCGACGCCAAGCTCAAGACCGGCTATGCACCGAAGGCGCTCGACAGCTGGGCCGAACGCGCGCAGCAATGGGCAGGCTCGCCCAAGAAGCGCCAGGTGTTCGTCTACTTCATCAATGGCGCCAAAGAAAAAGCACCGGCCGCGGCCGGTGCCTTGCTGGAGCGCCTGGGTTGGGAGCCGCCCGAAGAGGCGGCCTGAGCCGGGAAAGCCCGCCGGTCAGGCTGCGGCTTGCAGCGACGTCTTCGCGCCGAAGCTGATTTCGCCTGACAACTGGCCGCCTTCCTCGATCACGATCTTGCCGTAGCGGATCTTGCCGGTGACCTTGCCGGTCGAATGGATGACGAGCTTTTCGCGCACGGTGAGGTTGCCGTCGAACACGCCGCGGATTTCGGCGATGTCGATTTCGGCCGAGCCCTTGAATTCGCCCTGTTCGGCGATCTGCATCAGGCGCGAATCCATGGTCGCCTCGACGAGGCCTTCGACCACGAGCGTGTCGCAGTCGGTGATCTCGACGCCCTTGAGCTTGATGTTGGGGCCGACGGTGAGCTTGCTGCCGCCTTCCTTGGCGGGTGCGCTGGCCGGGGCCAGGCCGCCTTGCTGGGCGCCCAGTGACGACGGATTGACGGGCGAACCCGAGAGATTGGTCCCCGAGCCCACCAGCGGTGCGGGGCGAGAGGTCAGCGAGTCGGTGTCACGATCACGCTTGCCGAAAAAGGGGGACTGTGTAGCCAATGGGGAGCTCCTCGACAAAGGGGCTATCGTAAGAACCCCCTTGCGAACTGCCACACTTCATTGCGCAAGATTGGTAACTGAATAAATCGCACCGCCGCCCGACAATGGCGCTTTCCAGTGCCTGCGGCCTCGCAAGATGACACGCTCGAACACCGCCCCTGCTGCCCGGACCGTTGCCATTTCCTCGACCATCGATGCGCGCTTCGACAAGCCGGCGAGCGGCTGGCGGCGCAGCCTGTTCACGGTCATCTTCGAGGCGGACACGCGCGCGGGCCTGATGTTCGACCTGGCGTTGATCGCGGTGATCGTGACCAGCGTGCTGGTGGTGATCCTCGACAGCGTGCAGTCGATCCGCGAGCAATGGCGGCCCCTGTTCAACGTCCTCGAATGGGTGTTCACCATCCTGTTCACGCTCGAATACATTGCGCGGCTCGCCTGCGTGAACAAGCCGCTGCGCTATGCGCTGAGCTTCTACGGCGTGATCGACCTTCTGGCATTGCTGCCGACATTCCTGGTGGCGTTCGCGCCCGAGCTCGCCTACCTGATCGACGTGCGCATTCTCCGGCTGCTGCGCGTGTTCCGCATCTTCAAGCTGTCGCGCTACTCCGTGGAATACCGCGCGCTGGTTTCCGCCGTTGCCGCGAGCCGCCGGAAGATCACTGTGTTCGTGGGCTTCGTGATGCTCGTGGTGCTGGTGATGGGCACGCTGATGTACGTGGTGGAAGGCCCGGTGCACTGCTTCACCAGCATTCCCGTGGCCATCTACTGGGCCATCTCGACCATGGCCACGGTGGGCTTCGGCGACCTGGTGCCCAAGACGGACCTCGGCCGCGCCATCGCCTCCGTGATGATGCTGCTGGGGTGGGGCGTGCTGGCCGTGCCGACGGGCATCGTCACCGCCGAGATGGCCCGGCGCGGTCCCGACGACGATGCAACCGACACTGTGGCGCTCGCGCCCAGGGGCGTGCTGGCGATGACACCGCCCGCGGTCGTCGCCGCACCCCCGCGACGGCTTACGCCCGCGGCCAGGCGGCGCGCCCTTGCGCAGCATCGTCGAGGCGGGCGATGAAGGCGGCGGCGTCGGGCTCGGGCAACGTGAGGGTGAAGTGCACCGCATCGCCATGCCGCACCTCGACGAGCGCGGCCCCTGCCACGGCCGCGATCTCGCGCCGCACCAGCCCCTCGAGCGCATAGGGCACCGCGCATTGCAGCAGCCGCTGGCGCACCAGCGG
>Ga0163161_10001683_pt1 | contig 16226 bp, 15 predicted proteins | sample S45metaG_FD_129847 | JGI IMG/M metagenome (GOLD analysis project Ga0163161, IMG submission 129847) | Switchgrass rhizosphere microbial communities from Kellogg Biological Station, Michigan, USA - S4-5 metaG | ecosystem: Host-associated > Plants > Roots > Rhizosphere > Soil | place: USA... | reverse complement strand
GTTTAAAATTACTACGGCTATATCTTTCATAAGGTTGGTATAAAATCAGGCAGATCCTGAAGGAAAAAATATTTTTCCTGTTCGTAATCCATCTGGCAAAAATAATGATTTAGGCCGTTTGTAACCATTAAATGGCCTGCGTTTAACGTCATATTATAACGCGCGATCTGGTCAAAAGTGTTTTGGGATATTGTGATCGCGGGAGCTTTGCATTCTACAAGTAGAAATATAGAACCATCCGGCTGAAAAACAACTATATCATAACGCTTGGTTAAACCATTTATTTTAATAATTTTTTCAACGTTTATATATGACTTTGGGTATTTTTTTTCCTCTAAAAGATAGCGCACTACATGCTGCCTTACCCATTCTTCGGGAGTAAGGATTATAAATTTCCGGCGAATTTCATCAAATACAGAAATTTTGTTATCTGTATTTTTAAACCTGAAAGTATAGTCTTTAAAATTCAGCTGCTGCATAGGGCAAAGTAACAAATTAAAAGCATAAGCTTAAAGCAAAATTGAATTAGTGTGCGTACATAGTAAGTATAGCTATCTTCAATCCTAATCAAGCATTATAATTTTGTTTGTAACAGAACTTCTTTTTTAAGAGGGGCTTTTTCTTTTATAGTAAGGAATGTGTTATTTTTGGATTCTCAAAATATAACAAGTGGACGAAGTAGTACGAATAGTTAACGAAATAAAACAGGGCAACATAAAGCCTATTTATTTTTTTATGGGCGAAGAGCCTTATTACATCGATCGGTTAACGGAGTATATCGAGAATAATGTGCTGTCTGAAGAAGACAAGGGCTTTAACCAAATGGTGCTGTATGGAAAGGATGTGTCTATTGAAGACGTTATTTCCAATGCAAAACGTTACCCTATGATGGCCGACAGACAGGTGGTAATAGTTAAGGAAGCACAGGAGCTATCGCGTAGTATTGAAAAACTGGAAAGCTATGCAGAAAATCCGCAGCCTACTACAGTGCTTGTTTTCGCTTATAAATATAAATCACTGGACAAGCGCAAAAAAATCACTAAGCTTTTAGAAAAGAAAGGTGTCGTTTTTGAAAGCAAAAAAATGTACGAGAACCAGGTAGGAGACTGGATAAAAAGAATATTACAGGGAAAAAACTACGCTATAGAACCAAAAGCTGCTGCTATGCTGGTTGAGTTTTTAGGTACTGATCTCAGTAAAATAAACAATGAACTTGAAAAACTAATGATTATATTGCCTAAAGGCAGTACAATTACACCTAAAGTAATTGAGGAAAATATTGGTATAAGTAAAGATTACAATGTGTTTGAACTGCGTAAAGCTATTGGAGAGCGTGATCAGCTGAAAGCCTATAAGATAGCCGATTATTTTTCTCAAAATCCAAAAGACAATCCTCTTGTAATGACTACCGGACTTGTATTCGGATTTTTTTTACAACTGCTGCAATATCACGGACTGAAGGATAAAAACCCTTCAAACGTTGCAAAAGTACTCAAGGTAAACCCTTATTTTGTAAAGGACTATGATATCGCACTGCGCAATTATCCCATGAAAAAAGTAAGTGCCGTTATAGCCGCGCTGAGGGATGTAGATGTAAAAAGTAAAGGGGTGGGGGCAAATGCCATCCCGCAATCTGACCTTATGAAAGAGATGCTCGTAAAGATTTTTAATTAAGCTTTTTAATCACGATATTTGCAGGCTAATCTGGAAAAGAAAAATGGGAATGAATAAGAATACTATCTTAGGATGGGCTACATTTATAATGATACTTATGGGCCTGTTGCTAATTGGTTTAGGTGCATTTAGATATAATGATATTGCAGGCTGGGGCTTTGCTGCAGTAGGCATTGGCTTTTTTGCCATTGCGTGGGTATTCAGCTCTCTTAAAGGGAGAGTTTAGTTTTAAGAATAACAAAAAACAACAATAAACATATATATGTCAGACGATAAGAAAGTAATATTTTCGATGTCCCGCTTAAGCAAGACTTTTCCGGGCGCACAAAAACCTGTACTTAAAGATATTTACCTTAGCTTCTTTTACGGAGCCAAGATTGGTATTCTGGGACTTAACGGATCGGGTAAATCATCGCTTTTAAAAATTATTGCCGGAGTAGACAAGAACTACCAGGGTGATGTAGTTTTTTCACCAGGATATACTGTAGGTTACCTTGAGCAGGAACCACAACTTGACGAAAATAAAACAGTTATTGAAATAGTTCGCGAGGGAGTTGCAGAAACTGTAGCAATACTTGACGAATTCAACAAGATAAATGACAGCTTTGGAGATCCTGAGGTATATGAAGATGCAGATAAAATGCAGAAGCTTATGGATCGTCAGGCTGAGCTTCAGGATAAAATCGATGCATCAGGTGCATGGGAGCTTGATACCAAGCTTGAAATAGCGATGGATGCGCTTCGTACTCCTGAGCCTGATACTCCTATTAAAGTACTTTCAGGCGGTGAAAAAAGGCGCGTTGCATTGTGCCGTCTTCTTTTACAACAACCTGATGTACTACTACTGGATGAGCCTACCAACCACCTTGATGCAGAAAGTGTATTGTGGTTAGAGCAGCACCTGCAGCATTATGCAGGTACGGTTATCGCTGTAACGCACGACCGTTACTTCCTTGATAACGTTGCAGGATGGATACTAGAACTTGACAGGGGAGAAGGTATCCCTTGGAAAGGAAACTATTCTTCATGGCTTGACCAGAAATCTAAACGCCTTGAGCAGGAAGAGAAAACAGCATCTAAACGCAGAAAAACCCTTGAGCGTGAGCTTGACTGGGTAAGACAAGGTGCAAAAGGGCGTCAGACAAAACAAAAAGCGCGTCTTCAAAACTATGACAGGTTATTGAACGAAGACCAGAAAGAACTTGACGAAAAACTTGAGATTTATATCCCTAACGGACCAAGGCTTGGTACAAATGTTATTGAGGCTACAGGTGTCGCTAAGGGATATGGTGATAAATTATTATACGATAATCTTAACTTTACGCTTCCGCAAGCGGGTATCGTAGGTATTATAGGTCCCAATGGTGCGGGTAAAACGACTATCTTTAAGATGATCATGGGTCAGGAAACTCCTGATGCAGGTGAATTTAAAGTTGGTGAAACAGTTAAGATCGCTTATGTAGACCAGGCGCATTCTAACATCAATCCAGAAAAAACAATCTGGGAAAACTTCTGTGATGGACAGGAGCTTATTATGATGGGTGGAAGACAGGTTAATTCAAGAGCTTATTTAAGCCGATTTAACTTTAGTGGCAGCGACCAAAATAAAAAGGTAGCTACACTCTCAGGTGGTGAGCGTAACAGACTTCACTTAGCGATAACCCTAAAAGAAGAAGGTAACGTTTTACTACTGGATGAGCCTACGAATGATCTTGATATCAATACGCTTCGTGCGCTTGAAGAGGGGCTTGAAAACTTTGCGGGCTGTGCCGTGGTAATTTCCCACGACAGGTGGTTCCTTGACAGGGTATGTACTCACATCCTTGCATTTGAAGGCAACTCTGAAGTTTATTTCTTTGAAGGAAGCTTCTCGGAATATGAAGAGAACAGGAAGAAACGCCTTGGTGGTGACTTAACCCCTAAGCGAATAAAATACAGAAAGCTTATAAGAGGCTAATGATTCAGAAAGCTGTCCGGAACCGGGCAGCTTTTTTTATTTATGCTATCCTTATTACTTAATTATTAGGTCTAATTTTTCAAAATTTAATAGTCTACAGAATTAGTAGATTATTAAGCTAAATATTTTTATATTTGGTCAGCCAGTATTACATATTCAAATGGCCCATCTATGGAATTATCAATAAAATTAAAAGAAATATCTAATAAGGTAACGTTTAGACAAATAGGTTTGAGCATACTATCTTTCAAAGTCCTGATATTATTCTATTTTGCATATTTACTCATAACGCAATTTACAAGCAAGGAGTTTACATTTGACGAATCTTTTTACATTTTCCTTGTTGTTGGCTTCCTAGCACAGATGATAGACGGAGCTTTAGGAATGGCTTATGGCATAATTTGTTCGACATTACTGCTCACTTTCGGAATACCGGCCGCTGTGGCTTCTGCGAGCGTGCATACCTCAGAAGTATTTACTACAGGTATTTCAGGACTATCTCATATAAAATTAAAAAATATTGATAAGAAACTGTTTTTTCAGTTAGTTATTACTGGGGTTGTAGGCGCAGTAGCCGGTAGTTATCTGATTTCCGGACTTTTTGATGGAGATACTATAAAACCTTATGTGTCTGCTTATTTACTTATTATGGGAATTTATGTTATCTACAAAGGAATAAAAAATAAGGAAGAACAGCCGAAAGTTGATAAAAAAGTTCCTGCACTTGCCTTTGCAGGGGGATTTCTGGACGCTATAGGCGGCGGCGGATGGGGGCCAATTGTGACTTCAAACCTGTTGAGTAAAGGTTATAATCCGGCAAAAACTATCGGAACAGTAAATACAGCAGAATTTTTCATCACTTTTTTTTCTACTATTACCTTTATATTTTTTCTTGGAGTTACACATTGGCAGGTAATCTTAGGGCTTGTTGCAGGTGGGGCAGTAGCTGCGCCAATGGGCGCATACTTTGCTACAAAAGCAAATAAAAAGTTGTTAATGATATTAGTCGGGTGCGTTATAATACTTACATCTGCTTATAGTATAGCAAAGTTTTTGATTTAGGATATACAGAATATCTTAGCTAAAAAAAGATTAAATATGTTTTAATACTGTTTATTTAGATTTAGTTTAGTAGGAGATATTAAGGCTCATTAACTATCAGCTTATGTTATTATCAGATCATATCTACTGGCTTTTTATATTAGCGCTGCCTATAGCATGTGTGGCATGGACAGTTACGCACGAAGAAGTTTTTCGGGAACCGCGGGAATACTGTGTTGGACAAAGCAAACACAGTAAGACTGTACTGAGACGAAAGTTCTTCTACCTGTTTACCTGCGAATATTGTTTTAGCCATTATGTGACCGTCCTTTTTTTAATTGTTACAAACTATCAGCTATTATTAACAGGTTGGAGAGGTTACCTCATTGCTGGCTTTGCACTTGTGTTTATGGCTAATGTTTACATGAGCCTGTTTGCATTATTGAGGCAGGCTATAAAAAAAGAAAAGACAGAAATACAGGTACTGGAACATGAAGTTGAAAAAGACACCAACAAAAATTTTTAATCCGGTTTTTGTACTACCCTTAGTCTTTTTCCTTTTTTCCATGAAAAGTTTTTTGGAAGATCGTCTCCTAACAGATATCCCCACGGTTTTAATGAATCTACCCGGTCAAAAATCACTTTAGCGATAGCCATAATCGGAATTGCCAAAAACATCCCGGATATTCCTGCGATCATCCCGAAAATAATAATCCCGACAATGGAGGCAATGGAATTAATTTCTACTTTAGAACTAACAACCATAGGCACAAGAATGTTATTATCAATAAGCTGTACAACTACATTTACGATAAGAATTCCTAGAATGATAGAAAGGTCGCTAGTACCTGTAAGCGATGCTATTACAGTTAAAACGCCCGCAATAACAATACCTATATAAGGGATAAGGTTTAGAAGACCTGTAATTACACCAAGCAATATGGCGTATTTTAATCCAAGAATCATAAGCCCAATTGAGGTCAATACAGATACGATTACAAACTCAAAAAGTAATCCAATTATATAACTCTGTACAGACGTTTTTACCGTTTTAAGAATATCTTGTAGGGTAGCATGGTATTTATCTTTCACTAATTGGCACAAAAAGGAAACAAAGTGAGTCCTGTAAAGTAATATTAAGAATGTGTATATTGGGATGGTTATCAAAGACATCATAGAATCGCTAAACGAAATAAGTGTTGTACCTAGTAGCTGTTTTCCGGTGTCCATAGAGCCACTTGTAGCTTTACTGACCATTTCGTCCTGTTCAGTTTTGCTGATGTTAAGCGTATCGTTTATGTACAGCTGAATATTTTTATAATGCTGTGCCAAGTTAGATTTTATTTTGTCCCAGTCGTTAGCCATCACTGCAAGCTGGGTTGAAATAAAATAAAGGATTATTCCAAAAAACACTACAAATAACAATACTGTTATTACACACGCAAGGGTATGCGGAATGCGAAGTTTTGTATTTAAAAAGCCTGACACCGGACGCAAAAGGATTGCAAATAAAAGTGACAACAATAATGGGGATATAACACTCTGGCCATAAAAATAGATTATTGTAATCAAAATTAATATCAGGAGGATGAATGCAAATTTTGCGTAAAAAGGAAATTGTAGTGTTTGTTTCATTATATACAGTATAAGTTTGAGCTTAAGAATAAAGGTACTCCCAAATTTGGTTGGGTAGTTATAGTATTGCACTTTAATTGTTATATAATTTTATTTAACAATATAAAAAAGACAGGGCTTAATAATTGAAGCCTTGTCTGTCATTAACTTAAAACGCTCTCTATTTAATTAACCATAGTATAAATTAGTTTTTTATAGCCATTTTATCTTTTCTAAAGAAATTGGTATGATTGCCGATTTTATGGGAGACACTTCTGTTTCAGAGAAGGGAATATGAAATACGTAATATATACATACCCTTTTTTATCAGAAAAATGTCTCAGTGCTCTGCACCCGGATATTTCAACATCCACTTCAAAATAAAAGTACTGTCGTTATTTTTACCCCACTTGTCGTAAGGGCATTTACTTAAGGCATAACCCGCTGCATAGTCTTTATTTATAAAGTCATGTTTTTTAAAAGCAAAAGTATTATGAGATAGCTGAAATGGTGGGCTATAAATCGCAGACCAATTTTGGAGGCAATTTTCAGAAATATTTTGGAATGACACCAATGGAAATTGAAAAAGTAATTCATCGGAAACATAAGCATTTGTTTAACAAATTAATAGATTTTTGGCAATTAGAAGCTTCTGCCTGTCGGATTAAATTTATATTTTTGTTTGCTTAAACTATAAATAAAAAATGGCATCAGGATTTTTTGCAATTTTAGATGATTTGGCGTCCTTAATGGATGATGTAGCAGTGGCAAGTAAAGTTGCGACCCAAAAAACTGCGGGAATTTTAGGTGATGATTTGGCAGTAAACGCTGAAAAAGCTACCGGTTTTATGTCTTCGCGTGAATTGCCTGTATTGTGGGCTATTACTAAAGGTTCTTTCTTAAACAAACTTATAATAGTTCCTATTGCACTTTTGCTTAATGTTTTCTTTCCGGTCGCTATAAAAGTAATTCTTGTTCTTGGAGGTGTGTATCTTGCCTATGAGGGAGTAGAAAAAATTGTCGAATATTTTTTTCACTCGTCAAAAACAGGCGAAGAAGTTATAGAGGAGGATGTAGAAGAAGATGCAGCTGTAGCTGAAAAGAAGAAAGTAAAGTCTGCCATAACAACAGATTTTATTCTTTCTATAGAGATTGTAATTATTGCCTTAGGTACCGTTTTAGATAAGAGTTTATATATACAGATACTTACAGTCTCTATCGTGGCAATTTTAGCTACAGTTGGAGTGTATGGTATTGTAGCACTTATCGTAAGGATGGACGACGCCGGATACAAACTTATTAAGCATTCGCAAAACAAAGGTTTTTTATCAAAAGTGGGAGCAGTACTAGTTAAGTCACTCCCTATAGTAATTAGGATTTTAGCAGTTGTTGGTACAATTGCGTTAATTTTAGTGTCAGGAGGAATCTTTGTCCATAACATAGAATACCTCCACCATATATTTCCAGATCTTCCTTCAATCATTAAAGAATTTAGCGCAGGTTTAATAGCGGGAATTATTGCTGTGGCGATCACTACCGGTGGTAAAAAGATATTCTCTGCAGGAAAAGGGCATTAATACCTATTTAATGATTCCGGCAATAATATTTACTGTTAACGCTACAATTATAGTGTTAAAAACAAACGATATGAGACTGTGAAGCAATGCATAACGTCTTATTGTCTTAGATGATATTGTAACATCTGATACCTGGAATGTCATGCCTATTACAAAAGAAAAATAAGCAAAATCTATATAATCGGGAAGTTCAGGGTTAGGAAAGTCAAGACCGCCGCCTTCATCTGCTTTTTTTTCGGTTTGATTATTATGATATAAGTGAGCATACCGTATGGTGAATATGGTATGTAAAAGTATCCATGACGTGGTAACTGCTAAAATAGTTACTATTGTCCTAAGGTCATTGTCAAATGGAGACTCCTTTGTGTTTATGAGTAGAAGTATGGCTCCTGCTAAACTTATACATACCGAACTAACTACTATGGTAAATATTACCCTTATATCTTCGTCTTGTTTTATTACTATCTGGCGCTGTTGTTGTGCATTGGTATAAAAAAATAACAGCCAGCTCATAGTTATCATTGCAACTGCAAAAATATCCCAACAGATTATAAATCTTAAGCTCGAATCGATTTCGGACAAATATAAAAAAGGGTAGGCAATTGCAGCCAATAATAGTGAAACGACAAGTTTTTGGTACCCACTTGTTTTTGATACCCACAGGGGTAATTTTGCATCTTTGTTTGTAGCCATTATTTTGAAGAAGATATTGCGATAATTGTTAAGTATAGTTCTAAGTAAAAAGTAATCGTATAAATTTATTGATATCTATCTTGTAAAAATAATAATCTAAGGTTAAAGTAAGGATTGCATTTACACTCTTATTGATCCTCTAAATCCTCTGGCTGCATAATAAGAATCTGCGCCATTGTGATATGTAAATACGGTATCATAACGTTTGTCGCAAAACAATGCGCCTCCTAATTTTCTTATTTCTGAAGGGGTCTTTATCCAACTTGAGGTTTTAGTATCAAAATTACCTAATAATTGCAACTCTTTGTATTGTGATTCATTCAGTATTTCGATACCCATTTCTGCTGCGAGATCTACCGCACTGTTCTCAGGTTTATATTGTTTTCTTGAGTCTAATGCTTCCCTGTCATAACATATGCTTCTACGACCTTTAGGAGTTTCAGGAGAACAGTCATAAAATATATATTCATCTGTTTTACTATCATATTTTATAACATCCGGTTCGCCGCCAGTCATTTCCATTTTGTCTAATGACCATAGCTTTTGTGCACGTGTCTCCATTTTGATCAATACTTTATCCCAGTCAATATCTTTATGGCGATTCATGTTACTAATAAAACGTTTATGAAGTTTTTCGAGCAACTCTGTACGTTGTTCGGTTGCAAGCTTATTTTTTTCGGTACTCATCGTAAAAAATATTTTGATAGGTTAAATTATGTAAGGGGATTAAAAATAAGAAATATTCCTAAGAAAAGAGATTAAATAAAATTTATTGACATGGGCCCAAATAAAAATTTTGTGAAATAAACTCTGCTTCAAACGTTGTAAATGAATTTCAATATGATTTTTAACAATTTTAATTCTCATTGGCATCATGTTTGTTAACACTTTTTGTGAGATTAAATTTTCACTGTTTAATCGTGTTTTAAATAGTGTGAGAGTAATGTTTGTAAACCTCATACGCAAATATTTAACAAATCAGTATTTGTAGGTATAATAACATTACGTAATTTTGCGACCAATGATAAAGATGATGTTTAGATTTTTTTTAACGCTGTACATATTCCTGCTTAGCGGGTATGGTAACCTCCATGCTCATACGCAGGCAAACATGTGTCCTGAGTCTGTTAAAAATCTTGAAGCAACAGAACATATCAGCCTGGTAACTTTAATTGACGACAATACTCATATCGTTAATTGCACACCAACTATTAAAGAAAACAATAAAGTTGTTATTTCAGATAATGAGATTGAAGACGATGAAACAAGTTCTTCAAAAAAGTCTCTTGAAATAAATAAGTGTTTCACGCTTTTATCTTTTTCCCATTCTGCAAGGGACATAATAAGCTACACAAACAATGGCATTCCTGCCATTAATAAAAACATTTCCTATTTTACTTCTCACAGGTGGTATATAATTTTCCGCGTTATACGACTGTGATTCAGCGTTAAATAGGATATTTTTATCGATTAACTGATAACTTTCCGCTCAACATTACTGCCATTGTTCATTACTTTGAAATGAATAGATGTGCACGTGTATTGCTATACACATCCTTTAAAGAAACAAAAATCAATTAATTATTGTAGTGCCCTAAAAAGCAAATTATTATGAAGCAAATTCTTATGTTAATGGGCTTGTGTACATTATTGTCTTATACAAGCTGCCAGTCAAAAAAAGAAACAGAAGAAAAGGAAGCCGAATACTCGGTTACTAATCCTGTAAAAAAAGACACATCAATTACTAAGGAGTATGTGTCGCAAATCCATTCAATTCAACATATCGAACTTAGAGCCCAGGAACGAGGTTATTTAGAAAAGATTTATGTAGATGAAGGGCAATCTGTTAAAAAAGGCCAACTGTTGTTCAAAATCATGCCTAAATTATATGAGGCAGACCTTCAGAGGGCGCAGGCAGAAGCCAAATTCGCTGAAATTGAGGTTCAAAATACAAAATCTCTTGCCGATAGAAATGTCGTTGCCCCAAATGAGCTTGCAATGGCAAAGGCTAAATATGACAAAGCTAAAGCAGAGCTAGCTTTGACGAAAGTTCACTTACAGTTTACAGAAATAAGAGCACCATTTGATGGGATTATAGACCGCTTTCATGTAAGGGAAGGCAGCCTTATAGATGAAGGAGATCTTCTTACTAATCTTTCTGATAACAGTAAAATGTGGGTTTATTATAACGTACCTGAGGCTGAGTACCTTGACTTTAAGGGAAAGCTGCAAAGTGAGGGCAAGCCTAAGGTAAACTTGTTAATGGCTAATAACCAATTGTTTGATTATCCAGGAGTAGTTGAGACTATAGAAGGTGAATTTAACAATGAAACAGGTAATATTGCTTTTAGGGCAACTTTTCCTAACCCAAAAGGATTATTGAGACATGGTGAAACAGGTAATGTAGAAATGACTGTGCCTCTTAAAAATGCTATCCTTATTCCACAAAAAGCAACTTTTGAAGTCCTTGATAAGAAATACGTTTATGTTGTTGACAAAAACGGTGTTGTAAAATCGAGAGAGATTACTATTGCGGCAGAGCTGCCACATATTTTTGCAATTAGCGATGGCTTATCTACAGGTGATAAAATTCTTCTTGAAGGTTTGCGTCTTGTTCAGGAAAATGAAAAAATCAAGTACAAACTACAAAAGCCTGAATATGTTTTATCGCATTTAGAGCTATATGCTGAGTAATCGAAATAACTTAAAAAGAAAAAAACATGTTTAGTAAATTTATACAGAGGCCTGTGTTTGCAATTGTAATTTCGATTATGATTGTATTTATGGGTTCCCTTGCGATCGTAAAACTGCCTACATCGCAGTTTCCCGATATTGCGCCAACAACAGTAAATATTTTTATTGCTTACCCTGGTGCGAGTGCGGAGGTATTGGTTAAGTCTACTCTTATTACATTAGAGAATGCCATCAATGGTGTTCAGGATATGCGATATATGGCTACAGACGCAACCAGTGCTGGTGAAGCAACATTAAGAATTATTTTTGAACCGGGTACCGATCCTAATCAGGCTGTAATCAGGGTAAAAACGAGGGTCGATCAGGTTATGCCCCTTTTGCCGGAACTTGTACAAAGGGAAGGTGTAGTTATTACGCCTATCCAGCCAAGTATGTTGATGTACGTCAATTTGTATGCTACAGGTAAAGATATGGATGAAAAATACCTGTTTAATTATGCCAGTGTAAATATGCTTCCTGAAATCAACAGGATTAAAGGGGTAGCAAGATCACAAATATTAGGTAGTAGGACCTATGCAATGCGTATATGGTTGAATCCTGAGCGCATGAGGGCTTACAATGTTTCTTCGGAAGAAGTTATGAAAGCGCTTGGAGAGCAAAGTATTATTGGACGTCCGGGACGTATTGGACAAAGTTCAGGTATCAAGGCACAATCTCTTGAATATGTTCTTACTTATAAAGGCCAGTTTAACGATCCTAAGCAATATAATGACATCATTATACGTGCTAATGCTGAAGGTGAGGCTATACGCTTAAAAGACATCGGCCGCGCCGAACTTGGTAGTGAATTCTTCGACATCTACTCTAACCTTGATGGACACCCGTCAGCCTCTATCGTGTTGAAACAAAACTACGGTAGTAATGCGAGTGATGTAATCGAAAGGGTTAAAGGCAAGCTGGAAGAGATGAAAAAAAGTTTCCCTCCGGGAATAGACTATAAAATTGGTTATGACGTATCTAAATTCCTTGATGCCTCTATAGAACAGGTTGTGGATACGCTGCGCGACGCGTTTATTCTTGTTGCCCTTGTAGTATTTATTTTCCTTGGCGACTGGCGTTCTACGCTGATACCGATACTAGCGGTTCCGGTATCGCTGGTAGGGGCATTCTTTGTTATCCAGTTCTTTGGTATAACAATCAACATGGTAACATTATTTGCCCTTGTATTAGCGATTGGTATCGTGGTAGATGATGCTATTGTCGTCGTCGAGGCGGTGCATGCCAAGTTCGAAGAGTTTCCGCATATATCGCCTTACATGGCAGTTAAAAGAGTATTAGGTGAAATCAGTGGAGCAATTATAGCAATTACCGCGGTAATGGTTTCTGTATTCGTACCGATATCTTTCATGTCTGGTCCTGTAGGAACATTCTATCGTCAGTTCTCTATTACTATGGCGAGTTCAATTGTAATTTCTGCACTTATTGCACTTACGCTTACACCAGTATTGTGTGCTATGTTATTGAAAAACAATCACGGCCAGGAAAAGAAAAAGAACCTTTTTACCAAGGCTCTTGACAAATTTAATCAGGGATTTGATAAAATGACGGGTAAATATGTATCACTTTTAAAGGTTATCGTTAGCAGGAGGGTAGTTACATTTGGAGTACTTATTGCATTTTGTGCAGGAACATTCTACGTAAACCAGATCCTTCCATCAGGATTTATCCCGAGTGAAGACCAGGGTACTATTTACGCCATCATACAAACACCTCCGGGATCTACGCTGGAAACGACAAACCAGGTTTCGCAAAAACTTATGAAGATATGTGAAAAGGTAGAAGGTGTAGCATCAGTTTCTTCTCTTGCTGGTTATGAGATCATGACAGAAGGTAGGGGATCTAATGCAGGTACGTGTATGATTGACCTTAAGCCTTGGCATGACAGGAAACATAAAGTTACCGAGATCATGGAAGAGCTTGAGGAAAAATCTAAAGGTCTTGGGGCAAAAATTGAGTATTTTGAGCCGCCGGCCATTCCTGGATTTGGTTCTTCAGGTGGTTTCTCAATGCGTTTGCTTGATAAAAACACGACTACCGATTATCAGGATTTTGATAAGATCAACAAAAAATTCATGGCTGAATTAGGCAAACGTAAAGAGCTTTCGGGTCTGTTTACCTTCTTTGCTGCAAATTACCCGCAGTATGAATTAGTTATAGACAACAACCTAGCAATGCAAAAAGGTGTATCTATAGGTAAAGCTATGGACAACCTTGATATTCTTATCGGTAGTACATACGAGCAGGGCTTTATTAAGTTCAACCGTTTCTTTAAAGTTTATGTTCAGTCAGATCCTCAATATAGAAGACTTCCTTCTGATATACTTAACCTTTTCATAAAAAATGATCAGGGAGAAATGGTTCCGTACTCGGCGTTTATGAAACTTAAAAAGACTCAGGGGCCAAATGAGATTACGCGTTACAATATGTATAACTCTGCAGCAATACAGGGACTTCCTGCAAAAGGTTATACAACTGCAGATGCTATTGGCGCTGTTAAGGAAGTAGCTGCAAAAACATTGCCGAAAGGCTATGACATTGCGTGGGAAGGACTTTCGTATGATGAATCTATGAGAGGTAACGAATCAATTTACATTTTTGGAATTGTATTACTGTTTGTATTCTTTGTACTTGCAGCACAATACGAGAGTTTCATTCTTCCTTTTGCAGTAATCCTGTCAATACCGGTAGGTATATTTGGATCATTCCTATTGCTTGAGGTAATGGGGCTTCAAAATAATATCTACGCACAGATTGGCCTTATCATGCTCGTCGGGCTGCTTGGTAAGAATGCCGTACTTATTGTAGAATTTGCCGTGCTCAAGCACCAGGAGGGAATGACCATACTGGAAGCTGCCATAGAAGGAGCAAAAGTACGTTTCCGCCCTATTCTTATGACATCATTCGCGTTTATCGCCGGTATGATTCCATTATTGCTTGCATCTGGTGCAGGTGCAATTGGTAACAAGACACTTGGCGCGACTGCACTTGGAGGTATGCTTTTCGGAACAGTTTTCGGGGTAATTGTCGTACCCGGATTATATTACATATTTGGCTCACTTGCGGCCGGTAGAAAACTAATACGCGATGAAGAGGAAACTTCGCTATCTGAAGGATTTGTTCATCAGATAGATAACTTTAAACATGACGAAAACGACCATGAATAAGAAATTGAACAGATACACAGTTATGTTTGCGGCTGTTGCCTGCCTAACATTAACGTTTACAGGGTGTAAAACGCCTTCTTTAGTTCAAAAGACAGAAAATAAAAATGTTCCTGCGAGTTATAGTACCTCGCAGGATACTATTAACTCTGCCACGATCAAATGGAAACAGTATTTTACTGATAAATACCTTACGGCGTTAATTGACACTGCACTTGTAAATAATCAGGAACTGAATATTACCTTGCAGGAGATAGAAATCGCTAGAAGCGAAGTTCGAGCCAGAAAAGGGGAGTACTTGCCATCTATAGGTTTACGTGCCGGTGCCGGTGTAGATAAAGTAGGGCGCTATACAAGCAAAGGTGCAAGCGAAGCTACTACTGACATCATGCCGGGTAAAGAAATGCCAGAGCCGTTACAGGACTACATGATTGGCGCTTACGCTAACTGGGAGCTGGATATATGGAATAAGCTTCATAATGCAAAAAAGTCAGCTGTTAGCAGGTACCTTGCAACTGTAGAAGGTAAAAACTTTGTTATTACCAACCTGATCGCTGAAGTAGCAAATTCATATTACGAACTATTGGCTCTGGATAATCAGCTGGCTATTGTAAAGCAGAATATAGAGATACAGAATAATGCCCTTGAAATCGTAAAATATCAAAAGCAGGCGGCTCGTGTTACAGAACTAGCAGTACGTAGATTTGAAGCTCAGGTGTTGAACACGAAAAGCCTTCAGTATGATATTCAGCAGAAGATTACTGAAACGGAGAACAGGATCAACTTCCTGCTTGCAAGATATCCGCAGCCTATAGAAAGGAATAAACAGCCGTTTCTTGATATAATGCCTGCTGTTATAAGCGCAGGTATACCATCTCAGCTATTGGCTAATCGTCCTGATATCAAACAGGCAGAACTTGAGCTTGCAGCGGCTAAACTAGACATTAAAGTGGCTAAGGCAAGGTTTTATCCCTCGCTGAGTATTTCTGCGGGGATAGGATATAATGCTTTTGATCCGTCATATCTTATAAAACCAAAGTCGTTGCTTTACTCTGTAGCCGGCGACCTAATGGCTCCGCTTATTAATAGAAATGCTATTAAAGCCGCTTACATTACGGCTAATGCAAAACAGCTTCAGGCAGTTTATGACTATGAGCGTACAATATTGAATGCTTATATAGAAGTTGCCAATCAGGTTGCTAAAATTAGTAATCTTGAGAAAAGCTACGATTTTAAATCTAAAGAAGTAGAGGCATTAACGCAGTCTATAGAAATTTCTAATGACCTTTTCAAATCTACAAGAGCAGACTATATGGAAGTGCTTTTAACACAGCGCGACGCCCTTGAATCAAGATTTGACCTTATTGAAACCAAAATGCAGCAAATGAATGCTACTGTAAATATTTACAGAGCTCTTGGTGGAGGCTGGAATCAGTAACAAATAAGTTTACCAAAAATGCTATGAATAGTTCTGTTATGGAACACAAAAGAAAGCTTCAGTGAAAACTGGAGCTTTTTTGTTAAATATTTTTTAAGCAAATTGTTTTTACAATTTTATTCCTGCAATTTGAAAATCACAAAATGAGTATCGATATGAAAGATTTAGGGCATGGCTTTAGTTTGGCTGAGAAAAATATTTATCACTATGATTCTAAAACTTTTACCAATCTAAGGAAAATTATCGATTATAAATCATTTGAACTTATCGACAATTATAGAGATAAAACCTTCTATTTTAAAGATAAGGAACATGTG